>CEUS01273992.1_pt1 | contig 36700 bp, 29 predicted proteins | sample 427031 | NCBI WGS metagenome assembly CEUS01 (sample SAMEA2622837, study PRJEB7988) | marine metagenome | biome: marine biome (ENVO:00000447); feature: marine epipelagic mixed layer (ENVO:xxxxxxxxx); material: "saline water (ENVO:00002010), including plankton (ENVO:xxxxxxxx)" | depth 140 m | reverse complement strand
CCCATTCCCGCCTTAACCCCACCAACTAATTGGTGGATCATGCTCGCGACAGGGCCTTTATGGGGCACACGAGCCTCGATGCCCTCAGGGACTAACTTTTGGCCACTCTCGTCGTTTGGCATGCGTAAGTCGTACTCTTCTTGAAAATACCGATCTCTGCTACCTTTACGCATGGCGCCGATTGAGCCCATTCCCCGATATTCTTTAAATGTTCTTCCTTGGTAGAGAATCAGTTCGCCTGGGCTTTCGTCTGTTCCACCAAATAAACTCCCGGCCATGGCTGTGCTAGCACCAACAGCAAGCGCTTTTGTGATATCGCCCGAATAACGGATGCCCCCGTCAGCAATTACAGGAACGCCTTCGCGTGCAGCAGCTTGAGCGCAGTCCGTAATTGCTGTGATCATTGGCACTCCTATTCCTGCGACAATTCTGGTTGTGCAGATGGAACCTGAGCCTATTCCGACTTTAATGCCGTCTACGCCGGCATCTATTAATGCTGTCGCTCCGTCTGCAGTAGCTACATTACCTGCGATTATGTCGGTTTTAGGAAATTCCTTTCGAAGAGTTCTGGCGGTCGTTAAAACATTTTCAGAATGCCCGTGCGCGCTGTCTAAAACGAGAACATCAACGTGAGCATCCACGAGAGCCGTAGCCCTCAGTAATGTGTCCTTTGCTATGCCAACGGCAGCGCCAACACGCAAGCGTCCCAGGGTGTCTTTACTGGCCATTGGATATTTGATCATTTTTTGTATGTCCTTGACGGTAATGAGTCCTCGAAGGTTGAAACTGCCATCGACTACGAGTAGTTTTTCTACGCGGTGTTTGTGAAGAATTGTCTTAGCCTGATTTAAAGTGGTGCCGACAGGTACCGTAATTAGGTTATCTTTCGTCATCACTTCAGAGATAGTCTTCTTAATGTCGTCCTGAAAGCGGAGATCTCGATTTGTGAGAATTCCGACGAGGTAACCCTCGTTACTGCCGTCTTTAGTAATCGGGACACCTGATATTCGGTATTTCTTCATCAGGTCAAGAGCCTCCTGTATTGTGCTGCCCGGCGAGAGTGTGATTGGGTTCACGATCATGCCACTTTCAGATCTTTTAACCCTATCGATTTCTGCGGCTTGACTGGTGATTGAAAGGTTTTTGTGAATAATTCCAATGCCACCGAGTTGAGCCATAGCTATCGCCATCCTCGATTCTGTAACAGTATCCATGGCTGCGCTAACCAAGGGCACGTTGAGTGAAATATTTTGTGTTAGCTGGGTTTCTACAGAGACCTCACTAGGCAAAACGGTTGAATGTTGGGGTACGAGTAAAACGTCATCAAAGGTGAGAGCTGTGTGTATGTTTTTATACGGCTGATCAGGGTCCTGACTAACAGGCTGTATTTTCATTGTGAGCTCCCATGGCATTTCTTGAATTTCTTTCCACTACCGCAGGGACAGGGATCGTTTCGTCCAACTTTAGGCGTCTCTCGTCTTATCGTTTTGACGCGTGCGTCATCGCCACCAGTGCGAGCAGGTTGACGGCCACGTTCTGGACTTGGGCCTTCTTGAACTGGTCTCGCGAGGCTAGCTTCGGGTTTGCTGAAACTTAAAGCAGTATTTTTCCTAATTACTGGTTGAATGGCACCGGACCCGCTGCCTTCTCTTGAAACCGGCCTTAACCTCCAAAGATATTTAACAGTCTCTTCGTCGATTCTATCTTTCATCTCTTGAAAGAGAGAAAAACTTTCTCTTTTGTATTCGACAAGGGGATTCTTCTGCCCATAACCGCGCAGGCTTATTCCTTCCTTAAGATGATCTAGGCTGTATAGGTGGTCCTTCCACTGAACATCAACAACCTGTAACATAATGTCTCGCTCTACCCGTCGCAGGAGATCAGCTTCGGCAGCGCTTTCCTTTTCTTTGTATTTTGACATCGCTGCGGCCCAGAGGGCGTCGCTCATTTCATCGCTGGACTGATTCTGAATATCGAGCTCGCCTAGGGGGCTTGCGTCGATCCCGAATAGCTCAGAGCTGTATTGTGTTATCGCGTCTATATCCCAGTCCTCTGGATCGATGTCGTCAGCGCAGATATTATCAACGTGTTCATATAAAAGTCCTTCGGCAAGCGTCATGAGATAAGCTCTGGTGTCAACCTCGCGAGTTTCAGATTCTGACTCTTCATCCAGTTTTATCGTCCCTTCGAGGAGCTCTCGGCGAAGAGCGTAAACGTTTTCTCGTTGCTTGTTCATAACATCGTCATATTCCAGAAGGTGCTTACGAACGGAAAAATTTTGGGCCTCAACCTGTTTTTGAGCTCTTTCTATCGCCTTCGTGACCATTGAATGTTCAATCGGAACATCATCCTCCATTCCAAGTCTGTCCATTAACCCTGAGATCCGATCAGAACCAAAGATGCGCATCAGGTCGTCTTCGAGGGAAAGATAGAATCGTGAAGAACCAGGGTCGCCTTGGCGTCCAGCTCGCCCGCGGAGCTGATTGTCAATGCGCCTTGCTTCGTGACGCTCGGTGGCGATTATATGAAGTCCTCCCGCTTTTACAACGTCAGCGTGCTCGATATCTGTTTGTTCTTTGAAGTGGCTGAAGATTCGTTGCCAATGTGTAGTTGGAATCTTGAAATATCGTTGATCGTGAGAGAAAAATACAAAGGAATCATCGTCTATATACTTGAATTCCCCTTTGGGGATCTCGACTGCAACCTGTTCTTTTAGGGCTTGTTGGCGAGCCATGTGTTCAGGGTTTCCGCCCAATAAAATATCTGTACCTCGTCCGGCCATATTTGTTGCGATCGTGACATTTCCTTTTCGTCCAGCCTGGGAGACGATCTCTGCCTCGCGTCCATGGTATTTGGCATTTAGAACTACGTGTCGGATTCCTTGTTGCTTTAAAAGAGCAGATAACCGTTCAGATTTTGCAATTGAGACGGTTCCACACAGGACTGGGCGTTCGCAGCGCTGTTGTTCAACAATGTCATTAACAATGGCTTTATACTTTTCATTTTCCGTTTTATAGATGGAGTCAGGTAGCTCAAGACGTACAAGGTTTCTATTCGTTGGAACCACAACGACATCAAGTTTGTATATTTTTGCAAACTCTGGAGCCTCGGTTTCCGCTGTGCCTGTCATTCCAGATAATTTCTCGTATTTCCGAAAGTAATTTTGAAATGTAATTGTGGCGAGGGTTTGATTCTCCCTCTCTATCTTGACTTTCTCTTTAGCTTCAACGGCTTGGTGGAGCCCGTCGCTCCATCGGCGCCCCGGCATTAGTCTGCCCGTGAACTCATCAACAATTACGACTTGGCCTTCTTTTACCATGTAATCAACGTCGCGTTTGAAAAGGCTGTGAGCTCGAAGAGATTGGTTAATATGGTGCAGGAGAGGCATGTTCGCAGGGTCGTAAAGTCCTCCAGGTTGAAGACGCCCTGTTAGCAAGCCTTCCGCTTTTGAGATGCCAGACTCGGTTAAAGTGACAGTCTTATGTTTCTCGTCTTTAAGGAAGTCACCCGTGGTTTCAAGTTCTTCTCGTTTTTCAGCGGGGACGTTTCCTTGGGTGACTGCTCCAGGATTAAGTTTTGGGATAATTCGGTCAACCTCGTAATAGAGCTCGGTTGATGTTTCAGCTGGACCAGAGATGATAAGTGGCGTCCTTGCCTCGTCTATTAAAATGCTGTCCACCTCATCTACGATTGCGAAATTATGGGGTCTTTGGACAAACTGGGATATGTCAAACTTCATGTTGTCGCGCAAGTAATCGAAACCAAACTCATTGTTTGTTCCATATGTGATGTCGCAGCCATAAGCATCTTGTCGTTCTGGATCCCGCATGTCATGTTGAATGACACCTACGCTCATTCCTAAAAAGCGGTATATACGTCCCATCCATTCTGAGTCGCGGCGTGCCAGGTAATCATTTACTGTGACAACGTGAACACCCTTTCCCTCGAGAGCGTTTAAATAGGCTGCAAGCGTTGCAACGAGAGTCTTTCCCTCGCCAGTCTTCATCTCTGCGAGAATTCCCTTATGAAGAACGATGCCACCAATAAGCTGAACATCGAAATGGCGCATGTTTAACGTTCGTAGGCCGGACTCTCGAACTACCGCAAAAGCCTCGGGCAAAAGATCATCAAGTGTTTCGCCTCTAGTTATTCGCTCCCGAAAGGAGGCTGTCTTTTGTTTAAGTTCGCTATCTGAAAGCTCTTTTACTGCAGACTCGAAGGAATTAATAAGATCGACAGTGGGAAGAATCCGCTTTAAAAAACGGTCATTCTCGGTTCCAAATACTTTTGCAAGTAAATTGTCGAAAATCATTTTAGGCAGAAAACAAACGTGAATGTATGCAATTCAAAAAGAATGAGCGCGTAAAGTTTATGTGCCATTGATTAATTTTTGACTATCCCGTAGCCAGATCATGAGCTGAAAGGTTGGATGATTCTAGGGGGTTGCATGTAGTGCCGTCAAGAAGGAGAAAGAAGCGAGCTGCTAGTTAGCGTCAAATGTCTTGGAGTCAATAACGATTCGTCTCGGATTAATCGTGCGATCATTGACCCAGACTTCGTAATGAACATGATGGCCCGTAGCCCGACCTGTATTTCCAACAGTGCCGATAATGTCCCCGCGAACCACCGTATCTCCCGGCTTAACTAAGAACTCAGATAAATGTCCGTACCGTGTTCTTAATCCAAATCCATGATCGATTTCGATCAAATTCCCGTAGTCGCCATTTCTGGCAGCGGAAATCACTTTTCCTGAGGCAGTCGAGTAGACAGGCGCCCCTTTGCTTGTGGATATATCAACGGCGGGATGAAAATCTCGTTTTCCCGTAAAAGGATCAGCGCGGTAGCCATAGCCATCGGAGAGCCATCCATCCGTAGGCCAAGTAAGGGGAGTCGCATCTGCTAAGGCCTCGCGGATCGCAAGATCTTTTTTAACTGACTCGAGGCGACTGTCCAAGGAAACCAATAGAGCGTCTAACCGAGCAAGAATTACTTGGGTGTCTTCAAAGCTAAGGCCGTTGCTAAGCCCTGAAGTAACGTCTTCATGCCCTGGTAGCTCATGGAGGGCTTGCTGAATTTGTGGATCAAGATCAACTCGGTGAGTCAATTCAGACATCGCCGTGCGAAGTATGACCATCTCCTGAGCAATGTCCTGTGCTGCAAGTCGGTATTCTGAGTTCTCGAGTTTTAAACTTGTGTTGCTCATATGGAGAGAATCAATAGTGGAGTGTGTAGTCCAAGCGAAATAAAAGATTGAAAACACAGGTATCAGAACCAGAGGTAATCCCACAGCGATTACTCTGCTTAAGCGAATAGTAAAACGCCTAATTGCTCCAGTATTTCTGTCAGATAATAGAAGTGAATATCGTCGTTTAAGCATTTTTTTATCGCTGAAGCCTTAAAGATTAACACAGTTGCAACGACAAGAGAAATTCGGTCCTTAAGTTTACGGAGGCTAATTTTGAATTTTAAGGCAAGAAAGGTTATAGATTTAATTCTGATTCAATGAATATCTTATTGTCGTTGCCGAGGTCTCGAGCCGCTGGAGTTACAATTGTTTTTTTGCCTATGAGAATTCTTTTGTGCTCGGCAATCGCTTTGCGAACGTCGTCTTCGCAAACAAATTCTACCGGCACAGGTAGTTCCGTGGTTTTGTCCGATTGTGGATTGACAACCGATGTCGTGCTGTCTTTTTGGCTGCGTGTGTTTATGTCTTCACTTGCGGCTCTTGTCTTTAGAAAAGCCTCTGCTCGCTGAGAGACCAGATCGGAGGACATTGATGGCTTAACGGGGTGCATCGGTGGAGAAGGCAAGGCGAGTTGCTGATTTGAGTTCGTAGAAGTCTTAATGGTTCTGCTGTCTGATACGGGTTTGACTTCGTACGCAAGTCGTTTAATGTTTAGCAGATGGAGGGGGGTAATGTTGTCAGAGGTTATGTTGCCACCAAAGCCTCCACAGCCCAAAGTCATTGCAGGTGGTAAACCTGTAGTTAGACCAATTGATCCATGAGTAGTGGGAGTGTTCACTACGATCCGAGAGGCTGGTTTTTTTAATCCAAACTCAAGGATGATGTCTTCGTTCTTTGAGTGAATAGACATTGTGTGCCCCATTCCACCGTATTGCAGGATTTCTTTGCAACGCTCGCAGCCTTCCTGCCAATCTTTGACGGTATAAAAAGATAAAACCGGGCAGAGTTTCTCAATCGACAGCGGGAAATCTCGACCCACACCTTGGAGAGGTGCAATTAAAACTCGCGTCTTCTGGGGAATGGAAATATCTGCGCGGTCGGCAATAAAGCTTGCGGAACGACCAACTAAATCTGGGTTAGGGAGGCGTTGTGATGTGATTAGAATCTTTGAGAGCTTTTGACTTTCCTCTGAGGAGAGAAAATGGCCTCCGTTTTCTTCGAATGCTAGCATCACTTTCTCAAAGATTCGGTTATCCACCACGACTGAATTTTCCGAAGAACAGAGGACTCCGTTGTCAAAGGTTTTCCCGGTAATGATGTCATTAACGGCTTTTTCAATATCAGCCGATGATTCAATATAGGCGGGGGCATTTCCTGGGCCTACACCATATGCGGGTTTGCCAGCGGAATAGGCGGCCCTTACGAGCCCCATTCCCCCTGTTGCAAGGATGACCGCAATGTTTCTATGCTGCATTAACGCCTGTGTGCCTTCGATGGTAACAGTTCGCATCCAGTTGATAGCACCAGTGGGAGCTCCAGCACTACAGGCGGCCTCTTCCATTATTTCTGCCGTGCGCACAATACATTTAATGGCCGTCGGATGGGGGCTGATTACTATTGAACACCTGGCTTTAAGTGCGATTAGGATTTTGTAAATTGTGGTCGATGTGGGATTGGTGGAGGGTATTACAGCCGCAACTGGGCCAAATGGCTCAGCGATTTCAAGAAAGGATTTCTCAGTAGATTCAGAAATGACGCCGACGGTTTTTAAAGGTTTAATAAAATTAAAGACCTTCTCTGATGCAAAAATATTTTTTTTTATTTTATCTTTGACGATGCCAAAACCGGTTTCATTTTGAGCAAGCTTGGCTAGAGATTCGGCATTTTCGGTGGCTGCTTGAGCCATTGACTTAACGATTAAATCTATCTTGTTCTGTGTTAGTTCGGTAAGCGTGTTTTGGGCCAAGGCCGCCTTAGCGGAAAGCTCCCTGGCTTGCCGGATGGATTCTAAGTCAGGTTGAAGGTTGTCGGAAATTTCACTCATTTCCAGCGAACATCAGGTTAATTTTAAATTAAGGGCTATTTTGTCGCAGCCTTAATATTTGGGAGTACTTTCTCCACCTCTGCGTGAGGCCTTGGAATAACATGGACTGATACGAGCTCTCCGACTCTTCTTGCAGCGGCGGCGCCTGCATCAGTGGAAGCCTTTACGGCTCCCACGTCACCTCGAACCATGACGGTAACGTAGCCTGCGCCAATGTATTCCTTTCCGACAAGCACAACGTTGGCTGCTTTGACCATCGCGTCTGCCGCTTCAATGGAGCCCACAAGACCTTTTGTTTCGACCATTCCAAGTGCTTCAAGAGTCATTAAGAATCCTCCGCCGAATCGTGTCGGCTTAACGTTTTAGTGCTTGGCGCCGGACTGTAACATATTGCCGCTTTAAACGGCGTATTTATTTTTCGGACTCATCTAGAATCCTTAAAACCCGTTCAACATAATTTCTTGTTTCGGAATAGGGAGGCACTCCCTGAAATTTAATTACTGAGCCTTCCCCGGCATTGTAGGCAGCGAGGCCGCCTCGCATTCCATATGAGTCAAGTAACAACCTTAAATATCTAGTGCCTGCATCGATGTTAGCAGCCGGATCAAATGGATCGCCAACGTTGTATCGAGATGCTGTAGCAGGCATTAGCTGCATTAGTCCCATTGCACCTCTGGGTGATTGAGCGTTTGGACGATACGCGGATTCGACTTGAATAACAGCGTGGAGCAGGTCGTCCGCCACGCCGTGGCGATTGGCTGCGTCTCTAATCAGCGAGGCAAAGGGTCTTTTGCGAAGGATTTCTGCGCGCGCTTCTTGAACGATAACCGTCTGAGAAGGGGACTGGACTGGCTGAGGTGCGACGGTAGACTCGATGCTGTCGATGATCTCCTTAGAAAAATTTACCGTGTCCCCATTTAGCAGGATTAGGTCGACAGTATTTCCTGAATTGTTATGGCCAGCGATTTCTAGCGTGTCACCTGAGGAAAATTGAACTGTTTCAGAAAGGGTCGGAGCTTCTCCTGAAATAGCGAGACTCACTACAAGACCAACTCCACTGGCGAAACCGAGAACTCCCCGTGGCATGCTTAAAAATCTAGCATATTGCATGGTTTTGCATCAACCTGCACTTTTTATTTATTGGTCGGATGGCCTAATAAAAATTTTATGCCGGCTTTAATCTCAATTTTTCATTGCCGTCGATACACTAAATACGGTTATTTTATAATTTATCGGTCTGAAAATGTGGAGAGATTACGAGCCAACCTTTTTTTATGGGCCTTATAGAGGTTGCTCAAAACGTCTTAATCTATAAAAACAAAAAGAAAACATCTTAAAACAGGCCACCAAAACAGTCTTCAATCGAAAAGAACACAGAGAGCACAGTATTGTCCCTATATATTCTCAAAGAGCGGAAATTTTCTCGAATCTTTGGTCTTTCCGGTCTTTTGGTTTGCTGTTAAAAATATTTAACACATGAGACGTTCTTCTGAAACACTAGAGCTGTATCCTAATCTCTGTTAACAGGTGGCACAGTCATTAGGTTTATCAGAAAATTGAGAGAATAATGGAGTACAAATGCAGGTTTGTAGGCCCCTCTGGAGGTGTCCATCAAGATGTCTTTTCAGCTTCTGATGAACACGAGCTCAGAAAAAAATTAAAGAAACAAGGAATCCTAGTTCTTGGAATAAAAAGAAAGGGTTTTCTTGGTTTCCTATCAGCGCTTTCAAAATCGGCAGATATGCCAAAAAGTAGGGAGTTCATTGTTTTTAACGATGAACTCGCGACTTTATTGAGTGCCGGCATCCCAATTGTCGAAGCGCTCGATATCCTCAGACATCGAATAGAATCCTCAGCACTTAAAGTTGTTTTAGATGATGTGGCTAACAGAGTTCGGTCCGGGGAGTCACTCTCAGAAGCTTTTAGAAACAGCAGTCACCAATGTTCAGGGGTTTATATCGCAACGCTCTTGGCTGGAGAAAAGAGTGGAAACCTTGAAAACGTAATTCGAAGATATGCTCGGCACGAGAAATTAATAGTGAGTGTTAAGTCTAAGGCGCTCTCGGCGATGATATATCCAGCGATTCTCATGCTGCTGTCGTTTGTTGTTGTGGGCATTATTGTGCTTAACGTTGTTCCAGCGTTTTCTGCCTTTTATGCAGGGCTGGGTTCAGAGTTACCGCTCATGACCCGGGTAATCGTCTCGTTATCAACCTTGTTTAGCGACTACTTCCTCGGCTTTTTCGTTTTTGCGATAGCCTCTGTTTTATCCTTCATTTATGCCAGGAAGGTTCCAGCTGCTAGGCTAATCATGGATTCTGCCCTTCTTAGAATCCCTGTGATAGGCGCGATAGTTGTGAAATTTAACGCCTCCCAGACTGCAAGAACGCTATCGACGCTTCTAGCCGGCGGGACACCTCTCCTCACGGCTTTAGAGGTGGTGCAAGGGGCCGCAGTCAATGGCCTTTTGGCTAAAAAAATTGGCGAGGTTGCGAAAGAAGTAAAGGAGGGCTCGGCGCTCTCGGTCGCGTTGGGAAGCCGGAATATCTTTCCTGCGGTCGGTCTGAAGATGGTCGAGGTTGGCGAAACAACGGGGGCACTGAAGGAGATGCTTGAAAGCGTCTCCGATTTCTTTGACGAGGAAATACAACACAGTCTAGACCGCCTAATGACTCTATTGGAGCCAAGCCTCTTAATACTGATGGGCATAGTTATATCAGCGATGTTGATTGCGCTCTATATGCCACTTCTGCAATTAGGAACATTGATGTGAAAGAAGAAAAAGAAAAAGGTAAGCTCTTGCGAATCGAAGGGGCTGAACATCAAGAAGAGAGGAATGGCATTGTAAACGGTCCTTCTGTGCCTCTTACCACCTCAATGGATTCAAGTGTTTCTGAAGATGAGATTCTTTCCGCAAAATTGTTAGCGGAAAGATATCGAGTTGAGTACGTCGACCTTGATAAAGGTTTCATAGATCAAGAGGTGTTTCGCTCGATTCCGGCAGATTTGATGATTCAATACGGGTTTGTCCCTTTCAAAAAAGAAGGAGAGGTTCTCGTGATCGTCGTCGCTGACCCCAGCGATCTAAACATGATTGACGATCTTTCAAGTCGCCTCGGCGTGCGAGTGGCCATCAAGGCTGGCACTAATTCGGCCATAGAAAGAATTCTGAAGAGGAGTGAGGGCTCTCAGCGAGTCTTAGATGAGGCAACAGAAAGTTTTGGGCTCCAGATTCTCCATGAAGAAGACGACAGTGATGAGAGCTTGACCGTCGAGCGCCTTACGAGCGATATCAGCCCTGTTATCCGACTCGTAGATTCAATGGTATATACAGCAATACAGCGCCGGGCCAGTGATATACATATTGAAACTCAGAGTGACGCTGTCTATGTGAAATATCGCGTCGATGGAGTGCTGCAGTCGGCAATGAGACCAATAGATCGGCAGTTTCATAGTGCCATACTCTCACGAATAAAGGTTATGTCCGAGCTAGACATTGCCGAAAAACGTGTTCCGCAAGATGGAAGGTTCAAGGTTAAGTTACCAGAAAAAAGTATTGATTTTAGGGTATCTATCATGCCGAGCGTGCATGGGGAAGATGCCGTTCTTCGTGTTTTAGATAAAGAATCTATCAGTGAGCAATTTAAAGATCTTCGGTTGGATGTTCTAGGATTTCCAGCAGAGGAATTAGGCCGATTCCGAAAATACATTGCTGAGCCTTACGGGATGGTTTTAGTTACCGGCCCAACGGGAAGCGGCAAGACGACTACTCTTTATGCAGCATTGTCTGAGATTCAAACAGTGGAGGATAAAATCATTACCATTGAAGATCCTGTTGAATATCAACTGAGCGGTATCACGCAGATCCCCATTAATGAGAAAAAGGGGCTTACGTTTGCTCGAGGGCTCCGCTCTGTCTTGAGACATGACCCAGACAAAATAATGGTCGGTGAGATAAGAGATACGGAGACTGCTCAAATTGCTATTCAGTCTGCCCTCACAGGACATTTGGTGTTTACGACGGTTCATGCCAATAACGTGATCGACGTTCTCGGGCGTTTTCTGAATATGGGCGTGGAAGAATATCAATTCGTATCCGCATTAAATTGCGTAATGGCTCAACGACTCGTTAGAACGATTTGCAATGATTGTAAAACGGTAGCGAAGGTTGATGAGGTAGAACTCACGGAGGCTGGCCTTAACCCAGGCTTGCACCGCCAACATGTTTTTTACGAAGGCGCCGGGTGTGTTGAATGCAACGGTTCCGGCTATAGAGGCAGGACAGCTATTTGTGAGCTACTAGACCTAACAGATGGCATTCGAGAAATGATATTGAATCGGAAATCCGCTTCTGAGATCAAGGCTGCCGCAAGAGCAGAGGGCATGAGGTTTCTGAGGGAGTCGGCGTTAGACCGCGTGCTAATGGGACTCACGACATTAAAGGAAATTAACAAGGTGACGTTTGTTGAATGAATATTCTCAAAAGCGCGAAAGACTTATTCGTTAGTCCAACACCTCACGTTTTTGTTGAGTTTTCAAAAGAACGTCTCACTGTGGTTGTTTTTGAGCGCAATGTGAGAGGGCTGGCGATAAAAGAATTTCGGGAAAAACCCCTAGGGGAGGGAATACTAAATGCCAGTTTTCTGTCTCGCAATGTACAAGACGCAAAGGGTTTGAGAAGTATTCTTCAGGACGCGTATGGAACTGTAAAGAGGCGCCATAATCGTATTGGAATAGCTTTGCCTGACTCCATCGTTAAAATATCGCTAGTAGATCTTGATACTGTTCCAAAAAGCAGGAAAGACCTTGATAGTGTAATTCGGTGGAGTATAGAAAAATCTATACCTTTTAATCTTGATGAGGCGCAGGTCTCTTACGCCCTCCAAAAAATAAATGAAAATCAAAGGCAAAGGTTTATTGTTCTGACGAGCAGAAGAGAAGTCGTTCTGGAATACGAGCGGTTATGTGAGTCGATTGGATTACAGGCAGGTCTAATTGTTCCATCATCGATAGCTGTATCAAAACTTTTGCACACATTTTCTGCTCACGCGAAGTCTGGCGACTGTCTCTTTGTAAATTCGACTATCGAATCTGGAAGTATTGTGATTTTAAGAGATGAGAATATTGTTTATTTTAAAACTCTTTCATCCGTTAGAACTGAAGACCTCGCGACTCTTGTTCATCAAACAAACATGTATTACGAGGATCGGCTAAACGGAAAAGGTTTTGACCGAATATTTTATTTAGGGGGCGAAAACGATCGTGAAGAACTTGAGTTACAGAAATCCATTTTATTCCCCCTAGTTAGTTTGTCGAAAATCATCGTTGTGACCGAAAATGAAATATTTCAGAAGGTTCCATTTTCAAAAAAGGCTCTCTGCGCAGCATCAGCCGGTATGGCGTATGGATTGAATAATTATCAGGCATAAGATGAATAAACTTAATCTCTCGACTAAACCGTTTTATAACGAGCGGATTATTAATTTGATTTTGGGTGCCTCAATAGTTTTTCTTTTTTTGTTTTTCTTAAAAGGAGTTTCCCAACTTGGGGTTCTTCTGGATCAAGAGAGCGCTCTTCAGAGACAACTTTTAGAAGAACGTGGGGTAAGTGAGGCTCTGGCAGCCGAAGCCATTGAGTTGCTTCGTGAATCTGGCCCGACGGATTCAGGCGGAGTGTCCGAGGAGATGGAGATTGCTCGAAGACTGGTCGAAAGACGGATTTTTTCTTGGTCAGCATTTCTATCCAATCTAGAGAACGCAATACCACCAAGTGTTATGCTGACCGCGGTCACTCCTCAGATTTCCGACAATGCTATCTCTTTCTCGCTTGGTATCAGAGGACGAACTGCAAATGATTTAAACATTTTCCTTGAAGCGCTTGAAGAAGAATCAGAATTTTCAGAATTGTTAATCAAGGAAGAAGAATTAATCCAGGGTGGAGACTATACAGGGGTTCTCGAAGGGGTGTACAGAGGAGTGAAATATCAACAGTGAGTATTCAGAGAATATGGCGCGAAAAACGTTTCGCGATAATTGTTCTTATAGGAATGGGCGTGGTGGATGCCGGCCTTCTTGTGCTAGGTGTTCTGCCTTTGAACCGTAGGCTTGGCTCGTCCGGTGAAGAGATAGAGCTTGCGTTAAGGGAACGGGTTGAGCAAGAAAGAAATCTCGAAGAATCGAAAAAGAGAAATCTCTTTGCAAAGAATGCGAGGGAAGACTTAGACGTATTTTACGAGACTCTTTTGCCGTCGAACGTTAAAGTTGCAAGAGCTGCCCTTTATCGAGGAATCAGCAACCACGCTTCTTCGGAACGATTGGTTTTAGAAAGACGACTTATTCAACGCGAAGAGGGCGAGAGCGACCTCTCTCCCCTGAGTCGGCTCGAGGCTACGATTCGTCTTTCAGGCTTGTACAGTGAAATCAGAAGGTTTATCGATAAACTTGAGACAGCAGATGATTTCATTGTTATCGACAACCTGACTCTAGGATCAAGAGCAGGGATTGATGAAAATACTCTGGTTCTCACTATGCGGTTATCTACATATTTCATAGAAACGGAAATTGAATCGTGATTTCGCGCTGGCCCCTCGCTCGAATGTACACGACGGGCTTTTTCTGTCTCATTTGTATTGGGTGTTTAGAAGATTCTTTTGATAATGATTCTTTAACTCAAGCGATTCCAGATCTGAACTCATCTCGGACAGATAATAGCGAGGATTTCAATATTCATCGAGAGCTTTCTTTAAAAGAAGTTTTTGAAAGCGCGAGAGAAGAGAACCGAGTTGACTTTGTGAGCGATCGGAACCCATTTCAGTTTGATCTGCAGAAAAATGATCGCACCGATTCTGGTGAAGAGATCCCAGAAATAACAGTTTTCCCTGTTGAGCAGGTCAATATTGGTGACTCTTCAAGAGATCGCTCGAGCACCTTGGTAGATAATTTGAAACTAATAGGGCTTGTTGATGTAGAGAGTGACGGAGTGACAATAGCCGTCTTCTCTGACGGGTCCCGAGTTTGGCAGGGGCGCTTAAATGAGGTAATCGCTGGCGAATACTTGATAAAGGGAATAAGCATGTCGTCCGTGCAGATTGAAGTCCTAAGTGACGGCCAGACGAAGCGTCTCACCCTTGAAGGTATTTAAGGGTAAGATTGATTTAATAGGTTTCTGAAATGGCTATAGATAAAAGAAAAACCGCTTGCATCCGTGTCTTTTTAGCGATTTTGGTTCTTTGTAGTGCTGTTTCTTGCGCCAGCTCAAGGGCTTTTCGGAGTGGAGACGAGTCAGCCGAAATAGGTGATTGGGATGCGGCGGTAGAACACTATCGGGCGGCCCTTCAAAAAGATCCAAGAAATCCTGATTACAGGATCGCATTGCAGAGAGCGATGTTGAACGCTTCAAGGGCTCATCTTGAACGTGCGAGTGCTTTTGAAGATGAGGGAGCTCTCTTCGATGCAGCAAGAGAGTACCGTTTGGCGGCAGACTTTGACGCGGCAAATAGTTATGCTTCGGATAGAGCTCGAGAGTTAGACAGAAGGTTGCGAGATCAGCGAGAAGCGTCTGAACCAAAGGCGCCGATAGACGAAATGAGGGATCTTGCACGGAGAGAGGTGGAAGCACCTCTTCTAAGTCCGGCCTCGCGAGAACCCTTGAATCTTCGATTTAACGATCAAAGTCTTCGAAATATTCTCGAATTTATTGGTAATGCGACAGCTGTGAATGTGACGTATGATTCCGCTTTTCAAGACCGAAGGTACTCGGTTGATTTGGAGGGCGTGACAATTGAAGAGGCCTTGGACCAGATTCTTACGGCAAATCAATATTTTTATAAGATAGTAAACCCAAAAAGTATCATCGTGGTTCCAGAAACTCCTCAAAAGAGAGCAATGTACGAGGAGCAGGTTATACGAACCTTTTACATTTCAAATGCTGATGTTCAGGAACTTGCTACTTTATTAAGTCAAGTGGTTCGTGTACCGCAAATGGCTGTTCAACCCCAAATAGTACCGAATATAACATCAAACACTATTACCGTTCGTGCGACCACTGCTGTTGCGTCGGTAATTGAACAGGTTATTCAAGCGAATGATAAGCCGAGAGCGGAAATTGTTGTCGATATCGAAATTCTTGAGGTTAATCGAGATCGTGCAAAAGAATTCGGACTCGATCTGACTCAATACGCCTTAGGCGCTGTTTCCGCCCCTAATGCTGACAGGTCGACTCTATCTACATCGCCAAACTTTGCTTCACCGCCCTTAGCGAGAGCGGGAGATTTTTTCTTTTCATTGCCCTCGGCTGTAATGAATTTTTTGGAGACAGATGCAGAAACAAAGCTAGTCGCGAAGCCCCAACTTAGAGGGCAGGAAGGGACCACTCTGACCCTCAATCTTGGCGACGATATTCCCGTTCCGGCTACGGCATTTACCCCAATTGCTGCGGGAGGAGCCACCGTTAACCCTCTCACATCGTTTAACTATAGACCTGTTGGCGTCATCGTTGAGATGACACCGAGAGTAACATTTGAAAATGAAATAATTCTTGATTTAGAAGTCGAAAACAGCACTCTTGGTCCTAGCGTTAATGTGGCAGGACAATCCTTGCCAACGTTTGGAACCCGTCGGGTTATAACCAGGTTGCGGCTTAGAGACGGCGAATCAAATCTCTTAGCTGGACTACTCCGAGAGGAAGATAGACGTTCTCTGCGTGGCTTTCCTGGGCTGCTTCGGCTGCCAGTGCTGAGGCAACTTCTTTCTGCCAACGACAACACAATCAAACAAACAGATATCATTATGTTGTTGACCCCTAGAATTGTCAGGACGCATGAATTGACCCAAGAGGATGTAAGTCCTATTTTTATTGGGACTCAAAGAAATATTGGGTTGAGCGGTCCTCCACCCCTGATTGATGTAGACGCTGGGAGCAGGCTTGCTGAGGGTCTTTTAAGACCTGAAGTTGCGACCGGTTCAGTCGATAGTACTGTTTCAGTATTGCCTGATCATCAAGTTGGTGGGCAGTTCTCCCAAATGTCGCTTATTCAAATTGCTTCACCTGATCATCCTTTGCGAGCTGGAGCCGGAAGTCATTCATTTCCCATTTCAATCATGGGCGCGTCGGACTTGACCACATTGACCCTGAGTCTAGATTACGACCCTTCACGCTTGAGAGTAAGAACAGTTCAGGAGGGTAGTTTTATGAGACAGGGCGGTGCGGAGGTTGTTTTTGCGCAACAAGCGGACACAGATGAGGGACGTCTTGATTTAGCTTTGACTCGAACTGACGATGTTTTGGGAGCTTCTGGAAGTGGCATAATAGCGGGCGTTCTTTTTGAAGCACTGGAATCGGGAGAGACCACACTCAATCTTAGTGGGTTTGGATTGACAGGCTCGGGTTCTCCAGCATCGGTAGAATTTGGCTCAACAACGCTCACAGTGAATTAAGAGGGCGTAATTAATAAATTTATGAGGTTCTTTTTGAGAGAGAGTGCGGCTGGGTTCTCATTTGTAGAACTCTTAATTGCCAGCGCTCTTATCCTTGTATTGGCATCCGCCGCTGTTCCCCTGACTCAGGTCACTATTCAACGTCAAAAGGAAATTGAGCTTAAGCGGTCTCTTCGCATTCTTAGGTCTGCGATTGACTCATACAAGGATGCTGTTGATTTGGGCGAAATTGATAACGATGTTGAGGACGGTGATGAGACAGGCTATCCACCGGACTTAGAAATATTGGTGACCGGTGTAGAGACGTTAAGTGAGGGGAGCGGTGCGAGACGAAAATTTTTGCGGCGCATTCCAGTTGATCCGTTTACTGGAGACTGGAACTGGGGGCTAAGGTCATATGAGGATTCAGCAACGGCTTCCCGCTGGGGTGGTGGTAATGTCTACGACGTTTATTCAACAAATAGAGGCCGAGCGCTTAACGGAACGAGGTACAGAGATTGGTGACTCGTCTAATAAGCAACCAGAGAGGCTGGACTCTTGTTGAAATTACTGTTGTTATTTCACTGATTGCAATTCTTGCGTCGATTGCGATCGTAGGATATCAAAACGCAATCACCCGCTCAAAAGAAGCTGTTCTATTGGAGGATCTGTTTCAGATGCGAAATGCTATAGATCAGTATTATGCGGATAAAGAGGAATACCCTCCCTCGCTCGACGCCCTTGTTATTTCAAACTACTTACGAGCAATCCCTGTTGATCCATTTACGCGCCTAAAAGACACTTGGGTTATTGAACAGCCTCAGCCTGGGATCCTGGATCCTTTATCCCAAGGGGTTTTTGACGTCAGAAGCGGTTATGAGGGCACCGCAATTGATGGGACTTCTTACAATGAGTGGTAGTTTTAAACGCTTAAGCGGAGGCTATGCAATGGCGGGTTTACTAGTGGCGACTGCCGTCATGGCCATACTTGTCTCAGTAGCCGTACCGGCTTGGAGCCAAGTGCTTTTGATAGATCGTGAAGCTGAATTGGTTTTTCGAGGAGAACAGTATGCGAGGGCCATTGAACTATATCAGCGAACGTTCGCAGGCGCCTTTCCTCGAGATCTCGAAACGCTTATTGAGGGAAGATTCTTACGGAAGGCGTACGGGGATCCTATGTTAAAAGATCAAGAATTTCGTCTTATTTTTGAGGGCGATTTGGACACGGATGGAAAACTGGAAGAGGAACATGGACCTGGCAGACGAATGGCTCATCAGGGGAGCTCGTCGATGGGGCTTTTGGGTGTTGTTAGCCGTAGTGAAAAAACGTCTCTCAGGCTTTACAAGGGTGAGTCTGAATACAATAAATGGTTGTTTATTTACGGCCAAGGGGGCATTGAAAACAGCACTGAGTTTGGGGAAACTCAGGACGACGTGTTGACTGTCGGAAGAGAACTTGAATCTTCAGAAGGACCCTAAAGTTTTATTTTGTAATTCGCTAAGCACCTCAAGAACAGCATTATGAAAACGCGGGCGCAAAGTTAGTAGCTTTTCATTCGTCCTCGAGGGGTGGACCCTGTTAGTGAGTAGAGCAACGTAAATATCTTTTTCAGGGTCAATCCATAATGAGGTTCCTGTAAAACCTGTATGGCCAATAGATCTTTTCGAAAACGAAGACCCGCAAGAGGAAGTGGGCAGCATAGTATCCCACCCAAGGGCGCGCGAGCTTTTTTTGGGCTCGGCCTGAGTGACAAAGTTTGAAAAAGTCGAACTTGAAACAAGATCGCTTTTTCCTAAAAAGCTTGAGCAAAGTGTCTGCGCAAAACGACCAACCGCCCTCACTGAAGCAAAGAGGCCTGAGTGTCCGGCAGCTCCACCCAAAGCTGAGGCGTTCTGATCGTGCACCTCACCACAGAGCAAGCGACCTCGCCAGGCGTCAAACTCTGTGGGGGCCGTACGACCCTTCCAGGATACAGGAGGACGAAAGCGTATATCACCCCAACCAAATAATTGAGAAACTTCCAAAAACAATTCATCAAATCCTGTCATGTATAAATCTTCCAAAATGAAGGCTAAAAGGATAAAACCGAGATCGCTATATACAGAACAATCTCGAGGATCATACTCAAGGGGCAATCGACATATTGCGTGTTCAAATTCCAAACGACCCTTGCAGTCCACATAAAATGGCATGTGACTTGTTAGACCTGATGAGTGAGTCAGGAGATCTTTGATGTTTACGGATTCTCTGTCCGCGCCCCGCCATTCCGAAAAAAACTGTTTGACGGGAGTCTCTAGGAAAAGGAGCTTTTCATCGACTGCTCTCATCAGAAGAGTGGTTGTAGCGATAACTTTTGTCAGAGAGGCAAGGTCGTATACAGTATCAGCGGTTATTGAAGTCTTTGGATTATTGGGTTTTAAATGTCCAAACGATTCTTCCCAAAAGATTTTCTCGCTTGATCCAACCTGGACGGAGGCTGCAGGGAATGCGTTATTGTTGACACCCTCTTTGAGTATCATGCGGGGCTTATTGAATGAATCCATGCTCTAATATTGAAAAAGTTGTCACCTTAATTGTTAGCCGGAGTTTAAACGATTAAGACTGGAAGCTAGAGTTTTGTCTATTTCACCTGAAGAGGTTACTTGGGTCAAGTGGAGGACGGTATTCGCGTGTTTTAAATTCGTTTGGGGTATAATCACTTTATATTATGCGCATGGGTTTTTCACTTCTTGGTTTTATTAACTCCCGTCAGCACGTGACTGCGCCTCGATTGATCCTGACCACAGAAGAATCAGGTTACCGTGGCGGGTGATGTAGCCGAGTTTTATTGATTTTAAAGGCCATCACTTACGCTAGGTGATGGCTTTTTTATTAGGAATCACAAAAACGTGTTAAGCAGGAAGTTTTAGTAGGAAATTAGATATGTTGTCAGTCGCTCTAGTTGGATTTGGCACGGTGGGAAAAGCAGTGGCGAAGATACTTGATTCTGGCCTTCATGGTGGACTCTGCTTGAGTTATGTGTTCAACAGGAACATCGAAGACAAAAAAGTTGATTGGCTTGCCGGTCAGGTGGTATGGACGGATGATATTAACGCGATCATTTCCTCTGATGTAGATGTGGTTGTCGAGGTTGTGGGAGGCGAAGATCCAGCCGTAGACTGGATTCGGAGAGCGCTTGAGTCGGGCAAGTCGGTTGTCACGGCAAATAAACAGGCGATCGCGCATCAAGGTGCAGAACTCGAAGCTATCGCCATCAAGAACGGTAAGTCTATGTTTTTTGGTGCTGCTGTTGCCGGTGGAGTTCCTGTAATTAACGGTGTAACTGAGGGGCTTGCCGGTGATCAAGTGGTCGGGCTTTGTGGAATACTGAACGGAACCTGCAATTTCATCTTGACGAGAATGGAGATTGATGGTCTGTCCTTTGATGCAGCACTGGCTGAAGCTCAAGAACTAGGATTCGCTGAGTCTGATCCGACTGCCGATGTAGATGGTTTTGACGCGCAAGCCAAGCTAGCGATACTTTCAGCCGTTGGATTAGGACTTCCTCTTGACGTGAATGAAATTACAACAGGCAGTATTCGGCCTGTCGAGGCGGTTGATTTTATCTATGCTCGGAGGTTGGGTTGCACCATTCGTCAAATAGCAAGAGCGGTCTCAATGGATAACGAGAAAGTGGCTGCATCCGTCGTTCCAATGCTAGTGGAGCGTTCTTCCACTCTAGCAAGAATTGAGGGAAGTCAAAATATTGTTGTGTTTGAAGGGAAAACTGGTGGGGAAACGGCATTTTCTGGCCATGGTGCAGGAGGAGGCCCCACGGCTGTCGCTGTCGTTTCAGATTTAGAAAAAATTGCGAGAAATCGCTCAGGGTTAACAACAGGGGTTCTGGGTGGGACGCAAACAACAAAAGTGTTTAAGGACCTTACATGTCCACATTACGCGCGTTTTGTGATTAAGGATAGACCGGGCATCATAGCGGCTTTAGCAGACGTGTTTTCTCAGCATGGTATCGGTGTTGACTCTGTTCTTCAGGAACCCGGTTGGTCAAAAGAGGAGCTGCCGTTCGTGATGACGCTGGAATCGTGTTCTTCGACTGCAGCCATGAATGCCGTCGGTGAAGCTGCAATATTTGATTTTCAGATCAGACCGCCGGTCTGTCTACCAGTACTTACCTAGAGGATTCAGATAGATGAGTTATTTTAAAGGGTTGCAGTGTTCAATGTGTCAGAAGGAGTTCGCAGCTGAGGCTTTGTACGTTTGCGACTCTTGTCTTGGTCCGTTAGAAGCCGTGTATGACTCTGATGCGATCAGGCGTGACCTTTCTAGAGAGGTCATTGAATCTCGGCAGCCAAATTTATGGAGGTATCGAGAGTTTCTTCCGATTGATGGTCAGCCACAAACTGGCTTTTTTTCAGGCTTCACCCCTCTAGTTCGCGCAAACCGCCTGGCAGAAGAACTGGGCATGGAGGAGTTGTATCTCAAGGATGACTCGGTGAACCATCCAAGTCTTTCCTATAAAGACCGTGTCGTTTCAGTTGCTGCAAGCCGGGCTATCGAACTCGGTGTCAAAGTGTTTGGTTGCGCATCAACGGGAAATCTTGGAAATAGCGTGGCAGCTCACGCTGCGCGTTTAGGGTTGGAATGTTATGTATTTATTCCTCAAGATCTCGAACCTGGAAAAATCGTAGGGTCTGCAGTTTGTGGTCCCCATGTTGTTGGAATTGATGGCAATTACGATGACGTTAATCGGCTCTGCACGCAAGTGGGAGACCGCTATGGCTGGGGCTTCGCCAATATAAACCTGCGAGCTTACTACGCCGAAGGTGCCAAAACATACGGATTTGAAATTGTGGAGGGGCTTGGATGGAAATTTCCTAAACACTTGGTTTGTCCGGTTGCAGGTGGAACGCTGTTGCCTAGAATACGCAGAGGGTTTCGCGAAATGAGAGAGGCTGGACTCGTTGAGGGCGATCTTCCGAAAATTCACGCTGCTCAAGCGAACGGTTGCGCACCGGTTGTAACGGCGCTAGAGCGCGACCTTGACCATCCCGAACCAGTGAAGCCTAACACTATCGCGAAATCTATTGCCATTGGAAATCCAGCCGATGGATTCCATGTTCTTGAGACGGTTAGAAAAACTGGCGGAGCGGGCGCTTCCGTTTCCGACGCTGAGATTATCGAGTGTATTAAATTGCTAGCCAGGACGGAAGGAATATTCACAGAACCCGCCGGCGGCACGACTCTCGCGGCGACGATCCAGCTAATCAAAAGAGGTGTAATCCCAAAAGATGAATCATTAGTCGTTTGCATTACAGGAAATGGATATAAAACCGCTGATGTCATGACTGAACATATCCAAAAACCTTCTTCTCTTGGGCGAACGCTTCAAGAGTTTGAGGACTTTATCGATAGTCAAAACAAGCACCACCTCGAGGGCGCCGGCTGAGATGTCGGTCTCAGGCGGAGCAACAGAGATTGTAGAGGCGGAAGGGCACTTAGTCGATTCCCAGATTTTAAATCACATCTTTGATAAAGTGATTGAGCGCGATGGTCAGTTTGAGGTTATCAATTTTAATCTCGGGCGCACTAATGACGACTTTTCGAAACTTGAATTAAAGATTACTGCTCAGGACGAGTCGGCTTTACAGATCCTCCTTCAAGAGCTGATGCCGCTTGGCTGCTACCCACGTAAAACTTCAGAGATTTCTCTTCATGAGGTTGAAGTCAATGGGGTAGTCCCCGATGATTTCTACTCCACAACAAACCATCGTACTCTTTTACGGCATGATGGCCGGTGGCTTGAGGTTAAAAAACAACGGATGGATGCGGTTATCCGAATCGCCCAGGGTGAAGCGAGTTGTGTGAAACTCAGGGACGTAAAAAAAGGAGATCCGATCGTCTGCGGCGTTGAAGGGATTAAGGTCTCTCCAGAATTTCAGGAGCGCGACCGGCTAGGTTTTGCCTTTATGACTAATGATGTTTCGACTGAAAGACGGGTAGAGGTGAGTGTCTCGAAGGTCGTCGCGATGATTGAAGAGGTCAAAAGACTAAACGGTCGAATCGCAGTTGTGGCAGGGCCCGTTGTTATTCATAGTGGCGGGGCACCCTATCTCGGGGATTTAATTAAGAAGGGCCTCGTTGATGTTTTACTCGCGGGTAATGCGCTTGCGGTTCATGATGTTGAACACGCGCTTTACGGGACTTCCCTCGGAATCGATCTTGAAAAAGGAGTGGCTACACCAGAGGGCCACAAGAATCATATGCGGGCAATCAACACCATTAATCGCTCTGGTGGTTTGAAAAACGCTGTCGTATCTGGAGTCCTGACATCAGGAGTGATGTACGAATCGATAAAAAAAGAGATTCCATATGTTTTGGCGGGAAGCATTCGAGACGATGGCCCCCTGAAAGATACATGCATGGATTTAATCGAAGCACAAAACCTTTACAGCGAAGCGCTTGAGGGCGTAAGTCTTGTAATTATGTTATCGACGATGCTTCATAGTATTGGTGTCGGAAACATGCTGCCTTCCCGTGTGCGCGTTGTCTGTGTAGATATAAACCCAGCGGTCGTTACGAAGCTCTCGGATCGCGGTTCGTCGCAGACGGTGGGAATCGTTACAGATGTGGGTTTGTTTTTACATCAATTGGCCTTGCAGGTAAGTGAAGAGCATAATTCTTGTTAAGTTTTTAGTTGTGGAGGGAATGATAATTGAATAGCGAGGTGGGAGGGGTAGAAGAGCGACCAGTATTGGTACAAAAATACGGTGGGAGTTCTGTTGCGACCCCGGAGCGCATAAAGGCCATCGCGGAGCGAATTGTAAAATCGCTGGGGAAGTCTCGCCTCGTCGTGGTGCTGTCCGCGATGGGAAAAGCCACGGACAAACTGATCGATCTTGCGCACCAAGTTGCAAAGAGTCCAACGGGGAGAGAGATGGATGTCTTGTTGGCCACTGGAGAACAAGTCTCAGTTTCACTGCTTGGCCTTGCCCTGCAAGAACGTGGAGTTAGGGCGATATCCTTGACGGCTGCTCAATGTGGAATTCGCACAGACGATGTTTTTAACATTGCCCGCATAAAGTCAATCGATATCGCACGCATTTTGGAGGAACTTGACCATGGACAAGTCGTGATAATTCCTGGTTTCCAGGGTGTCAATGGAGATAATGAGATAACAACTCTTGGGCGAGGGGGAAGTGATATAACGGGTGCGGCTCTCGCAGTAGCCCTAGAAGCTGAAGCCTGTGAAATCTGCACGGATGTGGATGGTGTGCTGTCCGCAGATCCTGGAGTCGTTCCGGATGCAAAACTCTGGCAAACACTCAGTTATGCTTCGACAATCGAAATGGCTTCAAGTGGAGCCAAAGTCTTACATCCCCGAGCAGCAGAATTATGTATGGCGTACGGAGTACCAATTCATGTGCGCTCAAGTTTTCATGAACGGCAAGGCACATGGATTGTTAAGGATGAAAAAATGGAAATGGAACAGGCAGAAGTTGTTGGCGTCAACAGTGATAAAAAGATTGCAAAAATTACCCTAAGAGATGTTCCCGACCAACCGGGTTTAGCAGCAAAGGTTTTTCGCGATCTCGCAAAAGCAGAGATCAGTGTTCGATTGATTATTCAAAGTGAGAGCTCGGATGGCTTGGGACGAATTTCATTCGTTCTTGACAAGGCCTATATTGAGAAGGCTTTAACATTTATCGATAAATGGAAGAAAGACGGCATCACGAACGATGCCACCATCGATCTCGACGTGGCCAAAATATCAATTATTGGCTCAAGGTTGGCCTCGACACCTGGGCTAGCAGCGCGTATGTTTACTGTCCTTGCACAAGAAAATATTAACATTGACTGCATAAGTTCTTCGGAGATGAAAATAGCATGCGTCATTCATTCTAACGAAATTGACAACGCCGTGAGGGCCGTGCATGCTGAGTTCTTTCCGGAGGTCGCGAAGCCTGGCAAGTAATCAGAATTTAGGATTTTAAAGTATGAGCAATGACAAGTTGAGTGTTGGGATTCTCGGTGCCACTGGAATGGTCGGGCAAGAGTTTATCTCCAGACTGAGTTCCCACCCTTGGTTTCAGGTTTCTTGGTTGGGTGCAAGTGAGCGCTCTGCTGGAAAGAGATTTGAAGATGCTGTCCCATGGCGTTTACCTCAAGCTCGGCCCGATTTTATTCGGGCAATGGAAGTTAACGTCTGTAAACCAGGGTCAGCACCAGAAATCATTTTTTCTGGGTTAGATTCGTCTGTCGCAGGAAAAGTAGAAGCAGATTTCGCGAAGGAGGGTCACATCGTAGTCAGCAACGCACGGAATTTTCGCATGGATGCCGACGTTCCGCTGTTAGTTCCTGAAATTAATCCTGAACATTTAGATCTGATATCTGTACAAAAACAAAAGAGGAACTGGTCTGGATGTATTGTGACGAACCCGAATTGCTCAACGATTGTATTGACCATGGCGATCGCACCCTTGTGCCAGTTTGGTTTGCAAGCAGTTAATGTTACGACTCTTCAAGCGGTATCTGGTGCCGGGCACCCTGGTGTTTCGTCATTTGACATTGTCGGAAATATCATTCCCCAAATTCCTGGCGAAGAAGAGAAAATTGAACTAGAGACAAAAAAAATTCTTGGAAAGATGTCCACTGGAAACATCGAGGAACACGGAGTAACGGTTAGTGCTCACACGACGCGGGTTGGCGTGCTAAACGGTCACACAGAAATGGTTTCCGTTAGCCTAAAAGATAAACCAAATCCTTCAGAGGTTATTGATGCATTTAGGGGCTTTAAAGGAAGGCCACAAAACGCCAATCTTCCCACTGCACCAATGTCTGCTGTCGAATATTTACTGGAGCCCGATCGCCCGCAACCCAATCTTGATGTTAATCGTGGTGACGGAATGACGGTAACGGTGGGGCGTTTGAGGAAATGTCCTGTGCTCGGTTATAAATTTGTCGTTCTAGGGCACAACACTGTGCGCGGAGCTGCCGGTGCCGCGATCTTGAATGCCGAATTAATGAAAGCTGATGGATTCTTTGAGAAGTAAGAATCTGTCAATTTGCATTTACTTGGCCATCTACGTAGCCGAGCGAAAAACGCACTGGGCTACTCGGTGCTTTGCCAAGAATTGAGGTGGTCGGTGAATATGTAGCACCAGGCTCGAGGACCACTCTCGTCTCAAGAGTTGTCCCACTTGGCGCATTGACGGGATCTTGCAGCCAGAAACGTGTCAACCAACCAGAATCTGGTTCTCGGAGCCAAAGCATTGGAATTCTCTGCCCATCTGGTTTAACAGCAGTAACCTGTAGCTCAGATGCCGCGATGTCAACCTCCGGAAGAAGAGAAAGCAATGTAGAACTTGCCGAAACCTCATGGGTAAAAATTAACTCAGAACCATCGGTGCTAGTCGGTGACTCTATAAGCAATGAGTCGATTTGATCTGATTCATTGTCAGAGAAGTAGAAACCCACTCGACTTTGATCTGAAAATTCCTGCCCCTCAGTAATCCATGTCTTTTTGTAATGAACTCTTAAGACAATATCTGTTCCAGCAGAAACAACGTGCCCTACATTGTCCAACGACACAGGAACCTGACCGGGCACCCAGACTGCAGCTGGGGGAGACTCTGGAAAATCACTAGTCACCGTCTCAGCAAAACCGGGAGACGGATCACTGGCATCAAGGACCCTGGCAGCGCCACTTGTGTCGAAGAAAATGGATGCACTTCGTATAACTGCACGGGCGCCTGGCTGAAAATCAACAGCGCTGATTATCTGATCGTCAATAATTGGAGATGGAAGCACAAAAAAACGAACCGTCTCGCTTGATCCGCTCTCAAAGAGAAAAGATTCACCCATTTCTCCGACTAGGTTAGGTTCTCCCAATGCCCATTCTTCGTTCACTATAGGAGGCTCCGGAGCTTGATCGCGAGGGCCTTGAGGGTATCCTCCGCTTGACCATTCCAAAATCATATCCATCTGCTCTGCCGATAGGGCATGGCCATTCCGAAACCTTCCAAATCCGTCTTCAGCCTGCCAAGGCGGCATTCTTAAACCTAAAATCTCCTCACGAATCGACTGCGTCCACGGAAATGCATCTTGATAGGTAACCAATGACATTGGCGCTATGCCCCCATCGTTATGACAGGTCCCACACTGGTCTCTGAAAATTGGAAATAGATGTTCGTTGTAATTCCAACGTGAAGAAATCGGCGTATGCGTGCTAGTCGACGTTCCTAGTATTACCACAACCGCAAAGACCGCTACTACGCCTACTGATTTGACACGCGGATTCATCATAAAGCTTCTCCTGTTCATCGAACAGCTACTCGGAATTGCCGCCAAAGACACTTTTAATTTCATTCGTAGCACCTGAAAAAACATTAAAAGCACCCGTAACCTGCTGCCTGTTTCCTAGATCACCATACCAATCCAAAAGCCAAGACGCACGAACAAGATGACGGACAGCAATCTGCAAAGAATCTCGCTGCTCCTGGTTTAACTCTCCCGTTCGTTCATTAAGAGCCAATGCTAAGGATTTGGCTTGTAATGCCGGAATAAAAATCTCTGCAAAGGCTCCACGGTCAATCAGTGCCGCGAGCTCTTGGTCAAGATTTGCAATGCTCGTCACAATGTCGGAGGTCAATTCTGGAATTGGAGGTCTAATCCGATCGGCAAGGGGTATAGAACTTGGAGCACCCGTCATTACCGTTGAAGTCGCTTCTGGTGTCCCGCCAGAATAATCTGCGAATATAAAATCGAATCGTTCTTCTGGAAAATCTTCAACAAATATAACCTTGGCCGTTACCTCCGTCGGCGCGGGCCTGTCACCTATTAAGGCTTCAAGAAAACCGCCATCGGGAGACGGGACGAGGTCGTGGGCGATGACTTCGATGAACTCATCTGTGTCAGGATCGTAGTCTTCCTCGAGGACTACGCGGCCAGCCCAACCCGACATATCAACCGCTTCGCGGTAGTTGTCAGTCGCGTACAAACGAAAGACTCCTTTTTCAGGGTAGGCGCCTTCAATGTGGTGAAAACTGTCCGGAGCCATGAACACTATTCCATCGTGCCGAGGCGAGTGATCCATGTGAGCCCCTGGTGCTGCATCAACAACGCCACATGTCAACATTTCTGAGCCATAGTAGGGGTTTCGGACAGGGCCATCACGTTGAACCCAATTAGAGCCGCTGTCATACATCGGGCAATACGCTCTAGAGAAACCCTGGGGCAAATCCAAACCACCCAAATACTCAGAAAGAGGTTTAAAACGTGTTCTCATTAGAACGATATCTTCAGCGGAAGCGGCAGCCCGGATTAATGGCTGAGTTACGGGATCGGCTAATTCAGTAAGGTTTAGCAGAGCGGTTCGAGCGTCATCGAAATTATCTTCGGCGAGAGCTTCTTGGGCCATTACGTATTCCGCAAGCTGAACGTCAAGAGGAGCGGAGGACCCCGTAAATGGAAGTTCCGCTTGATCTGCTGGCGTCGAAAGCCGCGGGGAACGAATCCCCGCACAACCCGTTACGACCAATGCAATCACAAATATCAGCAACTTTTTTGCCTGTTTTTTTAATCGAGGCATTTAGTACTCGCATTTCTCTTTGAGAAGTTCCACTAAACGAATATATTTTTCCTATCTCAATTATACAAGCCGAGTTTGGGTCATCGCAATAAATCAATATTTGAGGCATTTTCGGTATGCTTCAATGAGGTCTTTAAAATAAATTTAAAAAATAAAATAAGGTCCTCGTGTCGACACCAAATAAAAATTCCGTAGCCGTAAAAAACAGTGGTTTGGTGGACTCCTATGTAAATGAGCTCCGCGCGACCCGTCGGCTGGCAAAAAACACCATAGAGAGTTACTCTAGGGATCTGGTTAAGCTCGTTTCATTTTCAGACCGGAGCCGCCACCACTTGAGTTCATTAAATCGAGCTCATTTAGAACTATTCGTTCGTGAACTGATGGAGAATGAAGCCTCCCCACGTTCCGTCGCGCGCCTCGTTGCCGCAGTTCGAGGGTTTTACAAATTTCTAGTTAGGGAACGACTCGCCAAGAACAATCCTGCAGATGACCTACGAGCTCCAAAAGCTAGACAAAATCTTCCTAAATTTCTGTCCTTAGAAGAAGTTGACCGTTTGTTAGAACAGCCTGACACGAAGACGGTCCTTGGCTTGCGCGATCGGGCGCTGATCGAGCTTCTCTACGCGACGGGCATGAGAGCCTCTGAAATCACATCACTTTCCATGTCAAATCTGAACTTGTCATCTGGCTATTTAACATGCCTCGGAAAGGGTTCAAAAGAACGACTTGTGCCTATGGGCAGACCGGCCGTAATGTGGATTCGCAGGTATAAAGAATCGGCCCGCAGAACGCTGGACAAAAAAAAGAATCTCGACTGCCTTTTCTTTAACCATCGGGGAACCCAGCTGAGTCGAGTCGGTTTTTGGAAGATCTTAAAAAAATATGGGAAAGAGGCTGGTCTCCCTGCAGACTTCAGCCCTCACGTGATTCGCCATTCGTTCGCAACTCACCTGTTAGAGCGCGGTGCTGACTTGCGTTCCATACAGACGCTGCTGGGTCATTCTGATCTCTCAACTACCCAGATTTACACCCATATTCTTGAAGCCCGGTTAAAGGCAGTCTATGAAGAATTTCATCCAAGATCCTAGAGGATGAATTATCGATTTTCACATTCTGATAATTGACCAATGAACTCTGCTCTGTTAATTTTGTGGGTTAGTCTTTTACCTAAACTGGTACGTAACTTACTGAAGGAGCTTGCTTGATATGCGTCGGACCGGAAAATATTTATTCACCTCGGAATCTGTCACAGAAGGGCATCCTGACAAAATAGCTGATCAGGTTTCAGATGCGGTTTTGGATGCAGTCTTAACCGAAGACCCTTTCGGACGCGTCGCATGTGAAACCATGATCACTACCGGTCTTATCGTTTTGGCAGGAGAAATTACGACTACCCGCAAAGGTGATTTTTTAGAAGTAGCACGGGAAGCCGTTCGGGAGGTCGGTTACACCAGAGCAAAATACGGCTTCGATGCGGACACGTGTGGTGTTGTTTCTGGTCTTCACGGACAATCTCCTGACATTGCTATGGGTGTCGACCCGGGAGGGGCGGGCGATCAAGGGTTGATGTTTGGCTATGCCTGTTCAGAAACGGAAGAACTAATGCCATTACCCATAATGCTTTCTCATCAACTAGTCCGAGGTCTTTCAGAGGCGCGCCGAAGCGGCGCGATTGATTATTTGAGACCTGATGGGAAATCTCAAGTAACGGTTGAATATGATGGGGACAAACCTGTCAGACTTGATGCAGTCGTCGTGTCATCTCAGCACAGTGATGAAGTTTCTATTGAAAAAATACGAGAAGATATAGAAGGGAAAATTATTCGCCGAATCATTCCTGACCATCTTCTCGATGCGGGCACAAAAATCTATGTCAACCCTACGGGCCGATTTGTGACCGGTGGACCTCATGGTGACGCGGGTCTTACGGGACGAAAAATCATCGTTGACACCTACGGAGGAATGGCCCCACATGGAGGGGGTGCTTTTTCTGGAAAAGATCCTACAAAGGTTGACCGATCAGCCTGTTACATGGCTCGGTATATCGCAAAGAATTGCGTCGCTGCCGGACTTGCTGATCGGGTTCAAGTGCAACTTGCGTATGCGATTGGGGTAGCAGATCCCGTTTCGGTTCTTGTTGAAACATTTGGAACAGGAAAAATTGAGGAAGAACGTATTTCAGCACTGGTCCGGGAACATTTTCAGTTGACTCCTAAAGGCATCATTGAATCACTTGATCTTCGCCGTCCTATCTATCGGAAAACTGCAGCGTTTGGACATTTTGGCAGGACGGAACCAGAGTTCACTTGGGAAAACGCTGACAAAGCCGATGCGTTAAAGCATGCCGTTAGCGAATGACCCCTATAGAAAATTGGGATGTAAAAAGAAAAAGGCACCCGAGCGCTCACAATAAAAGAACCTGATCATGCACTTGCGACGATACGGGTCTTTCTTACCGGCTATATTAGGAATCTTTTTATTTTCTAGTATTTGTCTTTGGTTTTTTCTGACCCTTCCGCCGCTTCCTGAGAGATCTAAGGGTGGGGCTCCCTCCGGTTCCTCAACAGCTGTTGTTCGCGGCGCCTTTCATATCCACACAAACCGTTCGGATGGAAGCGGATCCGTTAACGAGATTGCCCATGCAGCTGCTGAGGCAAATCTAGATTTCGTGATTTTCACGGACCATGGAAATGGACATGGGAGTGCAAGCGCTCCGAGATTTATTGAAGATGTTTTATGTATTGATGCTGTAGAAATCAGTACCGACAGCGGACATTACATTGCCGTTGGTTTGCCGTCAGCCACGCCTTATCCTCTTGGGGGAGATTCCCAAGGCGTCGTCGAAGACGTTCGTCGCCTCGGAGGATTCGGCGTCGCCGCGCACCCTTTTTCACCAAAACTAGATCTTCAGTGGACAGACGCCACTTCCCAGCTAGACGGAATCGAGATCTTGAACGGTGATAGCCAATGGCGCGATGAGACCTTTCTAGATCTGCTGCTCGCTGGTGTTCATTCTTTCGTTCGCCCCGCCTCGTCTTTTGCAAGACTTCTCGATCGTTCCCATAGAACTTTTAAATACTGGGACGATTTGGGTAAAAAACGTAGGACAGTTGGGCTGGCTGGCGCAGATATTCATGGTCGAATCCCATTGTCTTTAAACTTTCGAGAGCACGAAAGTAGTCAAAATATCGCCTTTCCGTTTCCAAAGTACAAAGATGTGTTTAGGGCGTTTAGTAACCGAGTGATTCTGCAGAGTCCATTCAGTCATAACCCGATAGTCGACGCTTCAAACCTTATTGAAAGCATGAGAGGGGGGCGTTTGTTTACTGTCATGGATGGAGTCGCGGAGGTTCGTCACTTTTCTTTTATAGCTAAAAAGGCAGGAGAGATTTACGAGATGGGCTCAGTCGTTGTTCCGGACGAAGAAATTACTTTTCACAGCAAGATTTCCGGCCCTCAAGATATCGAAATGGTGCTGTATAAGGATGGCGTGCCGGTCGCGAAAACAACCGAGGCCACCTTGGAGTATCCAGCAGGCTCTGAATCGTCGGTTTATAGAGTCGAAGTATTTCTTGTGGGCGATCCAGAGGAGTCAGAAAATCCATGGCTGATGAGTAATCCTATTTATGTGGGCAACTATTCTGACAGAACAACCCATCCACTTATTGAGAGGGGTTCCGTGCATGTGTTTAGCAGTGCTCACTGGCATGTCGAGCAGAGCGCAGATGAAAGTACGGGTTCATTGGAGTTCGAAAACAACGTTGTGGATTTTAAATACGTTCTTGGGAATCAATCCGAAGCGGATAGTTTTGTTGCCGCAGTGCACGACGAACAAAAACTCAATTTAAAAGAAGCAACAGATATCTCATTTGATGTCCTCGGAGATCGTCCGATGAGATTACTACTCCAATTAAGAGCGGGTTCTCTTGAAAGGCAGCCTCGATGGATTCGATCTTTCTATGCCGATTCGAACAAGCGCAATGTGTCGATAGCGTTAGACTCGTTTCTTCCAGTGGAGCCATCTCAATCACCAACTATTTTATTTGATGAAGTGGATTCTGTTCTTTTCGTAGCAGAGCTTACCAATCACTCACCAGGAGACACTGGTTTTGTTCAGATATCAAATATCCGCACATTCGGGAACGAAAGAATTAAGTTCGAACGGTAAGTAATAAATAGGTCGCAGAGGCACCGAAAAGAAGGTTTGGAGCCCAGGCAGCTAGAATGGGCGCGAGCAAGCCAGCAGTTCCAATTGCAGCGAAAATGTTAATAGTCGTCCAGTACGTAAAAGCTAGTGCAATTCCAACGCCGATTCCATACAGCGCACCCCTTGGACCAGTCGTTACGGCAAATGGAATGGCAATAAGAGTCAGAATCAGAGTCACTAAGGGAAAAGAGACCTTCCGGTGCAAGGCGACAACCAAGCGAACAACATCAAATCCGCTGGCGCCAAGATCATTAATATGAGCTTGAAGTTCTGAAAAATTCATAAGTTCAGGATCAGGGGTTCTCGTTTTAAAATAATCAGGCCCTTCAACGCCGTCCAAAATAGACGTCGAATGTCGCTGATACTGATCGCCTTCGCGACGATCAAAAGACTCAAGATCTCGTCTCCAGAGGTTCCTCGCCGTCCAGGCGTTGTTATTGAATTTAGCTTCGGATAGGAAGATTCGTTCAGAGAGTCGCCACGACGTCGGATTGAACTCATAAATCGAAAAGTTTCCGAGTTTGTTTTGATCAGGATCAAAACTTAAGTAATGATAAATCGACCCATCGTCTGCAATAGACCATTGCCGGTTTAAAACATTAAGGGTGTCACGGCTAGGTTCGCCTGTGCGTATTTCTTGATTAAGTGCTTGCGCTTGTCGATTGGAATTCGCCAGGACAGACTCACTAAGGCCAAATAGTGCCATGCTCCAAAGAAGGCTTGAGATAAAAACAGGGAGTGATGCCCGATAAAGACTAACCCCGCACGCCTTCATAACGGTTAACTCGCTCGATTTTGTTAACAGGCCTACGGTCACAAGCGTCGCCACTAAGGCAGAGATCGGTAAGACAAAGTAAATAAATTGAGGAGTCGCATACCAAAAATATTGAAGTAGAAGCGTTCCAGATGTTTGCCCTTTAAACAGCTTGTCAGATAGGTCAATAAATGTGGAAATGTAAAAGATTCCTAGGAGACCGACAAAGGCTAAAAGCGAGATTCCAATATAAAGACGCGCTACGTACCAATCGAGGAGGCCAATACCAAATCTTTTTGGATCAGTGAAGATGGAATTCTTAAAGAAGGGCAGACTTGACGGGTTTTCAGCAAGAGGAGTTGAGGACTGCTTGACGAGAAAAGCGGGCAAGCGGAGGGTGCTTTCGATTGACTGTGCCCTAAGGCTCAAGAGAACCAAACCCACCATTCCCAAGAGTATGTTCGGTAACCACATTGCAAGGTGAGGCGATACCATTGAAGCTTTGGCGAGCGCTTCTGCGCCGTACATGATTACGTAATAGGCAAAGATGACACCGATGCCTAGGGCAAAGCTCGCGAGTTTTCCGTCCTTTCGATTTGTCACTCCAAGGCAAAGACCTATCAGAACAAACACGAAGCACGCGTACGGAATTGAAAACTTGCGATGGACCTCCATAATTGGTCGGTGCGGTGACATTCCCATTTCGCTCATCCGGCTAGCTTCCTGTTGAAGTTGGGGGATAGTGAGTTCTGGGTATCCTCGCTGTGGTCCCGCGCGTGGAAACACGGTTTCAGGATCGAGGCCAATGACAATTTGGTCGAATTCATGAATCTCGTAATTGTTTGGCTCCTCGGGATCAACCTGGTGACCGGAGCCGGACTGAAGAACGATATCTACCGTACGGGCTGTCGCGTCTAACACGACCTGGCCTTTTTCCGCGACGTATATATCTGGATTATCTGAATCTCTTGTGTCCGCAAGAAAAACATCATTCCAGCCTGAACCTGTGGGGGAGACCTCTCTCACATAGAGCATGACGTTAGGAAAGTCATCGTAGAATACTCTTTCTTTGACCTCTCCCTCAGCACGGCTTGCGACTGTTCGAAACGTTATCTCGCGGAAGGCTTGGTTCGCATCCGGTAGAGCGAATATTAGTACATAAGCTGTTGTGACGGTTGCGAATGTCCCGAGAATCAGAAGTGGAAAAAGAATGCGATAGATGCTCACTCCACAGGCCTGGAGAGCGACTGTTTCTCGATCACTCGACAGTCGGCCTAGACCAATCAGCACACCGAGGAGAAGTGCCATTGGAATTGTGATACCGAGACCCTGTGGTATAAGAGTTCCCATGATCTTTACCACCGTAAGCGCGTCAACCCCTTTTGCAATTAATTCCTCAGCGACGTCCATAATTGGAGGAATCATGAGGAGAAACGTAAAGACCAATAGGGCGAGCAGGAATGGCGGTATAACCTCACGAAGCAGGTATCGGTCCGTAATTCTAAACATATAGACAGATTATTTTAACGCTTGATTGGGGGAACAAGAAAGGAAGGGGTGCTAAGTCGATAAATAATGAGTCTAATAATGTATGTTATGTTAACTTATAACCAAGGCTACTGACGGTCTCTTAAATTATCCAAAATCTCTTCCAGTGTCTGTATTAACTCTTCCCTGCCTACTCGAGATTTCTGGAAATCTAAGCGAAACTTGTAAGACTTTGATGGTGCGACGTACTTAAAAGCAAAAGGTTTTGCTAATCTTTGACCCTTTCCAAGCTTATTCCGACGCACATCAGCCCTTGTCATTCCACCCTTCGCAATCTTCTGAGCAAGCTGAAGCATTTTTGATGGGTCTTTCTCTCGAGCTATCTGCAGTAAGATTGACTTCGAGCTAATTTCCGCAAGAACACAAAACTTCTTCACATCTGCAGTAATCGAGTTCAGCGCCAACAACTCAGTAATAGCCGTCCTCGATTTTCCGAGACGTTTAGCTAACTCTTCATGAGTGTATTCAAACTTTTCTGACAACGAACCAACCGATTCAGCCTCCTCAAACGCAGTCAAATCCTTTCGTTGAAGGTTCTCAATTAAAGCGAGTTCAATCACTTCCTGGTCATCGACGTCTCGAATGATCACAGGTATCTCTTCAAGCCCAATCTGCACAGACGCCTGATAGCGACGCTCACCGGCAATAATTTGAAATCTACCGCGTTGCTGCCGCACAATAAGCGGCTCTAAAATTCCTTTTTCGGCAATCGAGGCCATTAACTCAGACAAGTCTCCCATCATCTGCCGAGGTTGATCAGGATTCGGATCAATCTGCCCGATTGGAACCATGCGCCCAACGGGAGATCCCGAAGAAGCAGCTAATGCTTCGACGTAATGCGCATCATGCCGCATCCGTGTGTTCTCAGGTAAACCTCGTCTAGGCACGATCAATAACCTCCTCGCACAAACTGTAATAATCAGAAGCACCTTTCGAATTTGGCGCAAATGTGAAAATAGATTCGCGATAAGCCGGACTCTCTTCCAACCGTACATTTTTCGAAATCATTGTCTTAAAAACCTTCGCACCAAAAACTTTTTGTATCTGCTTTTGAATATCCTTCGCCAGTGACGTCCTCCTGTCGTGCATTGTTATCACAACGCCAAGGATGTTCAACTTGGGATTCGCTCTCGTTCTAACCTTATCGATGGTCTCCAGCAGATCATCTGTGCCCTCAAGAGCAAAGTACGACGACTGAATCGGCACAAGAAGATGAGAGGCCGCCACAAGAGCATTAACGGTAAGAAGGCCAAGAGTTGGCGGACAATCAATAACAACGTTTTGAAATTTTTTCCGAAGCGGATGAATTTTATCACGCAATCTAAAATGGGAATCCAGTTCGCCAATTAGACGCGCTTCAAGTTTGGCAAGCGAGATTCGTGCAGGCGCAACCCACAAATTTTCATGTTCAGACTCGTGAACCACGTCAGACAAGGCACAGTTGCTGTCAGCGATCGCATCATAAACACTCTTCTCAATACCCTCGCGATCAACGTAAGTCAGCGTGCTGTTCGCCTGAGGATCAAGATCGATAAGAAGTGTTCGGTCTCCACGTAATGCGAAAGCTGCGGCAAGATTAATAGCTGTGGTAGTTTTTCCAACCCCGCCTTTTTGATTAGCTACGGCAACGATCATGCTTTTACACGGCTATCAGTGTCATCTCAAAGATAAGGAAAGCAACACAAAAGAGTAATTGGCCGTATTCTAGGTTTGCGTTTATTCAGTGTCAAGAAAATAGCAACAAGGAGGCACGATTAATTAAAAATAATCGCTTCATAATAATACAACAGGGCTATGTCGGCCGGCCGACATTTCACATCTTGTATTTACCAAGGTCCTCGGGGTCCAAATCTTCAAGCCATTTTGCAAGTCTTTCTGGCTCTGCGTTCTCCACAGAAAAATCTAATTTCTTTGCACCTTCAATGACCGCGTCTTCAACAAAGATGGGCGCTGAAACCCTAAG
>CEUS01284033.1_pt1 | contig 37245 bp, 29 predicted proteins | sample 427031 | NCBI WGS metagenome assembly CEUS01 (sample SAMEA2622837, study PRJEB7988) | marine metagenome | biome: marine biome (ENVO:00000447); feature: marine epipelagic mixed layer (ENVO:xxxxxxxxx); material: "saline water (ENVO:00002010), including plankton (ENVO:xxxxxxxx)" | depth 140 m | reverse complement strand
CGTACGGCTCGTTGAAAAACCCAAGGAACCACAAAGCGACTTGGCTCTCGTCGGCGTTTACATGTTCAGTCCTGAAGTGTTTGAATCGGTAAAACAAATTCGACCCAGTTTTCGCAATGAGCTTGAGATCACCGATGCAATTCAAAATTTGATCGACCGCGGCTTCGTGGTACGACCGCACCTAGTGGAGGGCTGGTGGAAAGACACCGGCAAACTCGATGACATGCTTGAAGCTAACCGCCTCATCCTTGACACACTCGACCGACGCCTTGAAGGCACGATTGACAGCCATTCTCGCGTGGAGGGTAAGGTCGTGATAGAAGCGGGCGCCCAGCTCACCGACTCAGTCGTACGAGGACCTGCCATCATCGGCGCCAACGCCAAGATCGAGCATGCCTACATAGGGCCTTTCACATCCATCATGAACAATGTGGAAATTCGAGGTTCTGAGATCGAGCACAGCATCGTCTTAGAAGGAAGCATCCTCAGTGACCTAGCTAACCGGGTGATCGACAGCCTTATTGGAAGGAACGTGCGAATCATAAGGCAGCCAATCAAGCCATCAGCCTACCGCTTCATGCTTGGCGACAACTCCGAAGTAGGCATTCGATGGTGAGTCAGCCTGTAGTTGAAGTCCTCGTTACCGGTGGAGCCGGTTTTATTGGTAGTAACTTCGTGCTCCATGCCTTGGCCTCCCATTCGAATTGGCATATCACTACTCTGGATAAATTGACCTACGCTGGACGTTTGGACAATTTGAGGGACATCACAGACAACACAAGACACACCTTTGTTCATGGAGACGTAACAGACCCGACCATTGTGGAACCTCTGGTTCATCGCGCAAACATCATCGTTCATTTTGCCGCAGAGACCCATGTCGATCGTTCGCTACGGGCGGCCGGCGATTTCATAACCACTGACGTTTATGGCAGTTTTGTACTGCTTGATGCCGCGAGACAGGCTGACCAACTTCACCGTTTTATTCAAATCTCCACCGACGAAGTCTACGGGAGCGTCGAGTCCGGTTCGAGCGTGGAAACGGATGAAATCAGACCAAGGAATCCATACGCTGCAAGCAAGGCTGGCGCGGACAGGTTGGCATATAGTTATTGGGCAACCCACGAAGTTCCGGTGGTCATCACTAGGGCCTCAAACAATTACGGTCCACGGCAGTTCCCAGAAAAGGTAATTCCGCTGTTTGTGACCAACGCTATCGATCATCAATTCCTGCCCCTTTACGGCGACGGTCTTCAAATCCGTGACTGGTTACATGTCAATGACCATTGCCGAGCAATCGACCTGTTGATCGAGCGTGGAAAGAATGGCGAGGTTTACAACATAGGGGGTGCTAACGAAGTGACGAACATCGAGCTAGCAAACCGTATCTTGACGATATTGGACAGACCCTCTTCACTGATTAAACAAGTGTCTGATCGTCCAGGGCATGATCGACGTTATTCACTCGACACTACGAAATTGCGCTCCCTAGGCTGGCAGCAAGAGCACCAATTTTCTGAAGGATTACGGACTACCGTCGAGTGGTACCAGAATAATGACTGGTGGTGGCGACCTATCAAAGAAAACGACCCAGCCTACCGTGAGTACTACGAAGCCCAATACGGAAAAAGTTCAGAATAGGAACCAGAACTCACCCGTGGCGAATACTATCCTCGTTACCGGGGCGTCAGGCTTTGTCGGCAGCCACTTGCTCAACCTGCTTGACCGCACAGCCCAAGATGCCACGCTCATCGCTTGGTGCCGACCGAAAATCAGGCAAGACCAACACCTATCATCGCCTCCTCGTCCAAAGCCGACCTCAAATCGAGTAAAGTGGCGAAGCGTTGATCTACTGGACGGCCCGGCGGTTACCCGAGCAATAGCAGAAACCCTCCCAACCCAGGTCTACCATTGCGCCGGAGTCGCTAACGTTGGCGGCTCATGGTCAAATAGCTACCAGACGTTGCGAACCAACGTCATGGGCACTGAACATCTACTAACTGCCCTCAGAAACCAGAGTGTTGCCACACGCGTGCTCGTGCCTGGCTCAGCTCTTACCTATCAACCTTCGACCTCGGCCATTAGCGAAACAGCACCGCTCCGCCCAGTCAGTCCCTACGGATTGAGTAAGCTAGCTCAAGAAATGCTCGCTCTTATGAGCAGCAACCACCAAGGGGTCACCGTAATAGTGACCCGCTCATTCACCCATATTGGACCTGGCCAAGCCTCAGCTTACGCAGCTTCGAGTTTTGCCGAACAAATCGCTCGTATTGAAGCCGGCTACTCAAAACCAGTGCTTCGCGTCGGAAACCTCGACGCCAGACGTGACCTAACCGACGTTCGGGACACAGTGCGAGCATACCAGTTACTCATGGCCCACGGTGTAGGTGCAAAGCCCTACAATGTTTGCTCCGGCGAGGCACACAGGGTCCGAAATGTGTTGGACGGACTGCTGGCTGCCACTCCGGCCACAGTGTCAGTTTGCCAAGATCCAACCCGGACACGCCCTAGCGACAACCCACTCTTGCTCGGAGACCGGACACGCATAACTCGCGATGTTGGTTGGCTCCCAGAGATTCCACTATCTCAGACACTGACTGACTTATTAGACTACTGGCGGGAGGTTGTCAGTACCCAGTCTAGCCAAACCACGAGTCGTTGAAATGGCACTCGCAACCCTGCCCACCAATCTCCGCTTCCAAACAATCTCACTAATCTGGTGAAAGTGCGAAGTTTCTTCGCTATCTGTTCAGTCAACACGAAACCAAGGCCGCACAGAAATGTACCACCCAATTTTACAACTCACAATCTTCTGTCTGCGTCTCAGACATTAGTGCAGCCAACAGTGCCGCTCGCCAAGGAAGGTCCGCCACCTCGATGTGTTCATGCAATGCGTGTGCACCAGCACCGACCGCACCCAGTCCGTCGAGGGTTGGTATGCCAAGCGCTGCTGTGAAATTTCCGTCTGAACCACCTCCTGTATGACCCTCGCCAAGGTCATGCCCCAACCGGAAAGCAATTTCCCGCGCACGACCGTAGAGCTTTATGACCGCATCAGTCCGCTCCAAGGGTGGACGGTTAAAAGCACCAGCAACCTCTAACCGCGTTCCTGGAACCGTAACTATTCGTTGGCGTAGTAGAGTTTCAATCTGATTGGCTTCTTCAGCCGTATCGACCCTGACGTCTACCGTCGCACTTGCTTCCTCAGCCACCATATTCGGACGTGTTCCACCGGAGATAACCCCGACATTCAGCGATGCCCCTTGAACCAATTTGCGCAAGCGCTGAAGATCGATGATCTGAGCGGCTAACTCATGGACAGCGCTCGCCCCTTGGTCAGGTTCCACGCCAGCATGGGCAGCAACACCCTGAACCTTCAAGAGAAACTCACCACACCCTTTTCGCGCCGTCTTGACTGCACCGCCGGGTAGACTTGGCTCCAGCACGAAAACGGCATGGCTTCTTAAAGCTTCCTGCTCGATAACCTGCCTGGAACTACTACTTCCCCGTTCCTCATCTGATGTCCACAACATAACGACACGACCAGGCAACGCATTCAGCCTTTTCAAGGCCCTGACCGCTAGCATACCGATAGCGATGCCACCTTTCATGTCAAACACCCCTGGTCCGAAAAGACACCCATCCCGGAGATCTAGCGGCATCCTCTCTATTTGCCCCACAGGCCAAACTGTATCAAAGTGACCCACAAGAAGAACTTGGCCAGCCCCAGCTCCAAACTCAGCCCTAAGATGGTCTCCAGCCGAGGGCTGTTCCAGTCGATTCACAACACCGCCAATCTCCCGGAGCCGTTTGGCCAACTCGCCACCACACCGGTCGACAGCAGCCTTATCACCTGTTGGAGACTCCAAACTTGCCAGCGCCAGGATAGTCTCAAGCGCCCAGTCTCGCTCAGCCTCACAGTAACGAAGCAAGTCATTCAGCATAAACAGCTCTACCCCTGACCAGAGAAACCCAAGAATGACTTAGAACAATACAAATACTTGCGGCCCAGTGAGGCGATGCGCATAATGCACCAATGAAGCTTCGGATAGCGTTTGTAACCTATCTTGCCACCGCGCTGGTCACAGCGTTACCGGCCAAGGCCGCATCCCCGGTTGGCCTTGAGCCACAAGATAGGCCAGTGCCGAGACCATTTCCTCAACCCGGAAACGCTGAACCTGAACCAGAGCGTGACGGAGCTAGAATTACATCACGACTTCCCCCACTTGCAGCAACCGAAGGACTAGATCAAAATCCCGCGGTTCCTACCGAAGCTACCTTAGGTCTACCTATCTATCCAACGGCCCAGTTCATAACTTCATACGAAGCAGGTCTAGGGCAACAATTCTATCTCTTCGGAACAAATGCAACCTTCACCGAGATGACAAACTACTACCGAGTCATTTTGGATGAACGGGGAGACCGCGTGTTCGACACTCCTGTCGCCACTCATGTATTCGAGGTTGGTCGTTTTCGGGAGAGAGAAATGGCTTTCCCGCCTAGCGTGACCATAAAGGACTACACAGGCAACGGCTCGGGTGGTTTCCTAAATCCCAATGGAGGAGAGCCGGCTCAATTTAAAACAGTCATCCAGTTGGTTCCTGCACCGACCGGTCAGGCAAACCGATAATCTGTTCTTCCTTCTCAGCCGTAACGTAAAGCTCCCGCCCTTTTCTAAATTCGGCTGATTTTTCTTGCATGCCAGCTTCGAGAGCTTCACCACTACTAAGACCCTTCCCGGCCGCGTAATCACGAACCTGCTGGGTCAGCTCCATACTACAAAATTTTGGCCCACACATCGAACAGAAATGAGCAACCTTCGCTCCTTCTGCCGGTAGCGTTTCGTCGTGGTAACTCCTGGCCGTTTGTGGGTCAAGTGCCAGGTTAAATTGGTCATCCCATCGGAACTCAAACCGTGCCTTTGAAAGCGCATCGTCCCATGCCTGAGCCCTTGGATGTCCTTTGGCCAGATCCGCTGCGTGCGCGGCTATCTTGTAGGCAACAACCCCTTGCTTAACATCGTCTCGATTCGGGAGGCCCAAATGCTCCTTAGGAGTCACATAACAGAGCATCGCCGTGCCGTACCAGCCAATCATTGCAGCACCGATAGCCGAAGTGATGTGGTCATAGCCTGGCGCAACATCAGTAGTAAGCGGTCCAAGCGTGTAAAACGGTGCCTCTTGGCACCAATCCAGCTGGTGTTGCATGTTCTCTTTGATCCGATGCAACGGAACATGTCCAGGACCCTCATTCATCACCTGCACGTCATAATCCCAAGCGATGCGAGTAAGCTCACCTTGGGTTCTAAGCTCGGCAAACTGGGCTTCATCATTGGCGTCGGCTATGGAACCAGGGCGAAGCCCATCCCCCAGAGAGAACGAGACGTCGTAGGCCTTCATAATCTCGCAAATCTCACGGAAGTGCGTGTAAGTAAAATTCTCTTCGTGATGCGCCAAGCACCACTTGGCAATAATCGAGCCTCCTCGTGACACGATGCCGGTCAAACGTCTAGCAGTCATTGGAATATAACGAAGCAAGACTCCAGCGTGGACCGTAAAGTAATCCACGCCCTGCTCGGCTTGTTCGATGAGAGTGTCCCGGTAGAGCTCCCAGGTTAGCTCTTCTGGGCGCCCATCGACTTTCTCTAGCGCTTGATAAATCGGCACCGTGCCAATGGGTACCGGCGAGTTCCTAATGATCCACTCTCTCGTCTCATGAATGTTAGGTCCGGTGGAAAGGTCCATCACAGTATCGGCACCCCACAGTGTGGCCCACCGTAACTTTTCGACTTCCTCCTCAATCGAAGAGGACACAGCTGAATTCCCGATATTGGCGTTGATCTTAACTAGAAAATTGCGACCAATCGCCATCGGCTCAAGCTCAGGATGGTTAATGTTAGCGGGGATGATCGCACGGCCGCTCTTAACTTCGTCACGCACAAATTCAGGCGAAAACCCTTCACGAAGGGCTACAAATTCCATTTCCTCGGTCACATCACCTCGACGGGCATGATAAAGCTGAGTAACTCCAGACGTAGCCCTCTTTGCCGGACGAGCAAGAAATGGTGGGAGGCTACGTACATTTGAAGCTTGAGGAGACCCTTTATCGACAGTCCCGCCTCTCCTAACAATCCACGAATCACGAATAAGCGGCAATCCCTGTCGAACATCTCGGCCATGGGGTCCGCTGGTGTCATACACACGAAGCGGGGTTTCACCTCCAGATAAAGTAATCTCCCGCATGGGAACCTCTACACGGTCACCTGCCACTAATATTTTTTTTGAGTTCGGAAAAGCTCGTGAAAACCCGAACACCGACGAGGAATCATTCTCTGACATGAATCGCACTATAGCATGCAGAACCGACTCAGAAGCCCTACGCACCCCCCCCCACCGGTCTATAGTACAATTCTTGTGACTGGATCGGGCTGATCCGAACCTGCCTCCCTGCCCGAGAGGACTTCATGGCAGCAATGACCGACAACCTGGTGAGTACCCTTCAACAAACACTGAACGAAACCGATCCTGACATAGCCCGTGTCCTCGACAGTGAGACCGTGCGTCAAAACATCGGGCTAGAGCTGATCGCATCTGAGAATTTTGTCAGTTCAGCAGTCCTCGAAGCAGCCGGATCAGTGCTGACAAACAAGTACGCTGAAGGATATCCAAGCCGTAGATATTATGGCGGCTGTGAACATGTAGACGTAGCTGAATCATTAGCGATCCAAAGGGCTAGAGCGCTTTTCGGGGCTGAACATGCAAACGTCCAGCCGCATTCTGGTGCCCAAGCCAATATGGCAGCCTATTTTGCTTTGCTCAAACCTGGCGACACTGTGCTAGGAATGGACCTAGCACATGGCGGCCACCTTACCCATGGACACCCTCTAAATTTCTCGGGCCAGCTTTACAAAATTGTTCCGTACGGCGTAAGGCGGGATGATGAGCGCATCGACTACGAAGCGATTGACCAATTAGCACATGAGCACCGGCCCAATCTAATTATGGTGGGTGCCAGCGCTTACCCCAGAGTCATTAACTTCGAGCGAATTCGGCACATCGCCAATGAAGTTGGCGCCAGCCTCGTAACGGATATGGCGCACATCGCTGGATTAGTAGCAGGGGGTGTACACCCATCCCCACTGCCCCACTCCGACATCGTAACAACCACCACACACAAAACTCTCAGAGGACCGCGTGGAGGCCTCGTACTTTGCCGAAACAACCACGCAAAAGCTGTCGACAAAGCTTTGTTTCCTGGGGTACAGGGAGGGCCGTTGATGCACGTAATTGCAGCTAAAGCGGTCTGCTTCCAAGAAGCAACCCAACCAGCCTTCGTCGACTACCAGCAACAGACGATCAAGAACGCTTGTCGTCTTGGTTCAGCCCTGCAAGATGCAGGCTTTAGACTAGTCAGTGGCGGAACCGATAACCACCTCATCCTCGTCGACGTCTTTTCACGGGGAATCACAGGTCAAGTAGCCGAAAAGGCCCTTGGGTTGGCTGGCATCACGGTGAACAAGAACGCAATTCCATTTGATGAAAATCCCCCTATGGTGGCCAGTGGAATCCGCATAGGGACTCCAGCGGTTACTACACGAGGGATGGCCGAACCAGAGATGGACCTAATCGCAAGTTACATCGCACGTGTGTTGGCTTCCCCTGATGACGAACAGATAAGCAATATTGTCCGCTCGGAGGTCCAATTACTGTGCCAGAAGTTTCCTCTATACCAGACCCTCCAGGACTAGAGGGGCTACCGCAGCAGGTTGCTGCTACTTTCGACAAAGAAAGCATCCTAGCTAGGGCCCTACCTTCATTCGAAGCTAGAAACGGACAACGCCAGATGGCCATCGCCGTCGCCGAGGTCTTCAAGTCAGGAGGACTGCTGATGGTGGAAGCCGGCACAGGTACAGGCAAGACGCTCGCATACCTTGTTCCGGCCATTCTTAGTAAGCGCCAAGTACTCGTCTCAACCGGCACCAAGCAACTTCAGGACCAAATCTACTATAAAGATTTACCAGCCTTGCAAAATGCCCTGGGTCTAGATTTCTCAGCTGCTTACATGAAGGGTCGAGGCAATTACCTCTGTCTTCATCGACTCAACGCGTATCGAACGGGAGATTTATTGGCGTCGCCAGGAGACCAGACAACCATCGAGACAATAGCGGAATGGGCCGAACAAACTAACACTGGCGACAGATCTGAGATTGAAGATCTTCCGGATAACCTTCCCCTCTGGAACAAAATCTCTGGCACATCCGAAAACTGTATCGGCAGCGACTGCCCCAAGCACCAAGAATGTTTCGTAACACAGATGCGCCAACAAGCTGCAGAATCAGATGTGGTCATCGTAAACCACCATCTACTCTGCGCTGACGCTGCCGTTCGCCAGTCGGCCTATGGCGAAGTAATCCCATCTTGCACCTATATGGTGATTGACGAAGCCCATGGACTCGAAGACGTAGCCACTCAATATTTCGGCATTGCCGTCAGTAGCAGCAAGTTGGAAAGGTTGATCAATGATGGACGCCGTAACATTGATCAAGGTCTGTTCGAAACCCCAAACGAGTCCGAGCACCTAGCAAAAGCGATTGAAGATTTGAACGATAAAGCAAAGGAGTTTTTTACTGCTGTTCAAGATCACCGGCCAATTCCAGAGCGTATCCGCATGGGCTCAAAGCTTCTTGAACGAATGACCGCCCCGGGACGACAACTTGCCAGCTCGCTTCGAGCGATCGGATTAACCTTGGACCTAGTTGACGAGCCGTCCGAAGACCTCCTCTCCTTCGGACGCCGTGCGGACGAGCTGTCCACACAGATTGATTTCCTGCTTGATGCCAACGACGACCGGTTCGTCTACTTTCTGGAACATCAAGGACAAGGACCCCTTGTCCGAGCCTCTCCAATAGATGTCTCTTCAATAATCCGGGAAGTTCTACTCAAACGGATGCAGACCACCATCGTAACCTCAGCTACTTTAGCGGTAGACGGTTCATTTGATTACCAACGGTCTCGTCTCGGAATTGAGAACGGATCAGAGCTGCAACTAGCCTCAGAATTCAATTATGCAGATCAAACAGTTTTGTATTTACCTCGGCAAATGCCTGAGCCTCGGGAGCCAAACTTTGCAAAAGCCTCGGCGGAGCAAATCTGCCAGCTACTCGAAGCCACCAAAGGCCGTGCCTTCTTACTCTTCACAAGCTACGCGAACATGCACGAAGTTCATCAATTAATTGAATCCACTCTACCGTTTCCATTGTTCGTCCAAGGAACCTCACCTCGATCCGTGCTACTTCGTGATTTTCGCTGCACAACCAATGCTGTGCTATTAGCTACGGCAAGTTTCTGGCAAGGGATCGACGTCGTTGGAGACAGGCTTAGCTGTGTAGTAATTGATAAGTTACCCTTCTCTCCTCCTGGCGATCCGATAACCTCAGCTCGACTGGAACTAATCGCGAAAAGGGGAGGAAACCCGTTCAACGAATATCAGGTTCCGCTAGCTGTACTCAGCCTACTTCAGGGCTTCGGCCGCTTGATCAGGCATAGGCAGGACCGTGGGGTTTTGTCAATCCTCGATCCAAGGGTAATAACTAAGGGCTACGGTCGCCGTTTCTTGGCTTCACTCTCGTCGACGCCGATAGTCAGAGAGGTCGACCAAGTCAGTCGATTCCTTGACAAATAAGACGACAAGCCCATTAACCCAGGAACAAAAGACTAGAAAGATAGATATCTCGAAGTATTCTTCCTATGTTGAGCGATTGCTTCGCAGGAGCCCTATAGCCTCTAGTTGCATTGAACCTCATCAGGCAATGACCGAACAAAACATTCTAATGACAGATCCAACAATTACCCTGACAGCCAACATAGTTGCAGTGAAAAAACGGATCAGTCTAGCCGCCACTAGCGTCGGTCGAAAAGCAACAGACATTCGTCTAATCGCAGTTACCAAAACCTTCAGTATCGGTCACGTCGAAGCAGCTATCTCAGCCGGCTTAATCGATCTCGGAGAGAACAAAATACAAGAAGCGTTACACAAACAAGCAATAGCCAAGCAGCAAGCATACTGGCACTTCATCGGACACCTGCAGTCCAACAAGGCACGTAAGGCAATAGCTTTCGATTGGGTCCACTCACTGAACAGCGTGGAGCTGCTTCGCCGCTTGAACAGTGCAGCTGCAGACTCTGGTCGGCTGATCAACCTTTTGATCCAAGCTGACATCTCTGGAGAATCAACCAAGCACGGTGCATCCAAACCGGAAATCTACCGCATACTTGATTATGCTAGGGAATGCCAGTTTGCCAAGATTAAGGGCCTCATGACCATTCCACCATGGTCCGAGAATCCCGAGAAGACCCGCCCCTACTTTAGAGCCTTGAGGGAGCTACGGGACGAGCTTCGTTCAAACGAGCCTGATGTGGTGCAACTCGATCATCTATCTATGGGCATGAGCCACGACCTCGAGGTGGCTGTAGAAGAAGGTGCCACTATGGTCCGAATTGGTACAGCCATTTTCGGACGGCGGACGACCAAATCCAAGTAACGGGGTAATAACCGACCTCCTCCAAGCACACCTAAAACATCAGGGCATCCACTCAATGTTCAACAAGAATTCTTAACTATCAAACTTGTGATCCCCCACTGAATAAGTCAGAGCGGATGGTTCTGAATCAAGCTTCTGTTTTGCACCTGCACTCTTATCGTTGCAATGTTCAGCTGTAATCGCAGTTGACACCGGAGCCCCGAACAGAACTGGCCAGGCCAAGAGACGCCAGACCACGAGTCCAACTAACTCAACCATCCGTTGAGGGCAAGATTAACGACGGGCTAACAAAGTTATTATCAAGCGAACTTAAGATACCAATTATAAACCCGTCGTATCACCCACAGCGAGCAAGCAGTCTTGGCCGTTAAACGCCTACCTGACTAACCAACCACTAGACCAACGTCAACGAGTGTTAGTCCACGGACATGAGTAGCCGGTCCCAGCGGGTTCGGGTGAAGAAATGAGTAACAGCCGAGAAAATCCGCCTCGCCGTTGCCCCAATGCCCACATCAGCATAGAACTCACTATCCGCATCGTAGGACCAATAGAGCACAAACGCTCGGCCCTTGACATGGTCAAGCGGGAGCGACCCCCAATAGCGACTATCCTGAGAATCACCCCGATTGTCTCCCATCATGAAAACATGTCCTTCAGGCACAAACATCGGCCCAAAGGTACCCATAAGATCCGGTGGCAGTCGACCTCCTGGTCGCATCAGGTCGAGATATGGCTCTTCGATCAACTCACCGTCAATCAACACCCGAGAACGACGCAATTCGATGGTTTCACCAGGTAACCCAACGACACGTTTAATAAAATCTCGCTCTGGATCCTGAGGATACTTGAATACCAGCACATCACCCCTCTCAACTTCGCCCATTGGTAATAACGATCGCTCGAACCAAGTAACCGAAGGAGCATAAACGAACTTGTTCACCAGCAGATGATCACCTACAAGCAGGTTCAGTTCCATCGAGCCCGTGGGAATTTTAAAAGCCTGGACCGCCCAAGTTCGGACAAACAAAGCCATGATGACCGCAATGACCATGGATTCAAAATATTCCCGAGCAACCGACTTCTTGAACGACATAATTAGGCGTCCTTAATTTTCTGTCTCAAATTCGTGGACCACTTGGGACTCAGTGCAATGAAGCTATTCTGAATCCACAGTCAAGACTGCCAAAAATGCTTCCTGAGGAATTTCAACTCTTCCGACACGCTTCATCCGCCGCTTGCCTTCCTTCTGCTTTTCAAGCAACTTGCGTTTACGGCTAATGTCACCACCATAACATTTGGCCAAGACATTCTTCCGTAACGCCTTGACCGACTCACGAGCGATGATCCGGCCACCAATAGTTGCCTGTATTGCAACCTCAAACATCTGCCTCGGGATCAGCTTTCGTAGCTTGACGGCAAGTGCACGACCGCGCGTATATGCTGATTCTTTGTGGACTATGGTCGATAAAGCATCTACCGGATCTCCATTGACCTGTAAATCTAGTTTAACGAGCGGCGATTTCCAGTATCCGGTCACATGGTAGTCCAGTGAGGCGTACCCGCGCGAGAGGGTCTTTAATTTGTCATAAAAGTCGAGGACAACCTCATTAAACGGAAGTTCGTAAGTGATCATGACACGGTGAGTTGCCAAATACTCAAGGCCCTTCTGCAGCCCACGCTTGTCCTGACACAGTTGCAGGATGCCACCAACATAATCTGTCGGTGTGAGTATCATCGCAGTGATAACAGGCTCCTGGAGTTCCGCAATCAACCCAGCATCAGGCAACTTAGCCGGGCTATCAACCTCAGAGATTTCCCCATCAGTTGTCGTCACACGATACAGAACGCCTGGGGCGGTTGTAACCAGTTCCATGTCATACTCTCGCTCAAGACGCTCCTGGATGATCTCGAGGTGCAACAACCCAAGAAAACCACAGCGAAATCCAAACCCCAAAGCAGTAGAAGTCTCTGGTTCAAAGAAAAACGAAGAGTCGTTCAGCCGTAACTTTTCGAGTGCTTCTCGCAGCTCTCCGTATTGGTGCCCTTCAACCGGATAAAGACCAGCAAAAACCATCGGCTTCATCTCGGTAAACCCTACACAGGCCTCGTCAGTGACCCGTGATGCTTCCGTCAGGGTATCGCCAATCTGAGCATCGCTGACGGTCTTTATACCAGCTATAACGAAACCAACCTCTCCCACCCCGAGCTGCCCAACCACTTGAGGCTTCGGAGAAAACACTCCCACCTGTTCAACTTCGTAATCCTGGCCCTTGGCCATCAGGCGGACCTTCATCTTTGGCTTGATTACCCCATCGACCACCCGAATCAAGACCACCACTCCACGGTACGAATCGTACCAAGAGTCAAAAATCAAACCCTTGAGTGGAGCGCTCTGATCACCATCTGGTGCCGGCACGCGGGCCACGATCGCGTCCAGAACATCTCGAGCTCCTGCACCGTCCTTTGCACTCGCCATGATGGCATCCGTAGCATCAAGGCCAACGATTTCTTCAATTTGACGGGTCGTTTCCATAGGCTGTGCTCCCGGCAAATCGATCTTGTTCACAACTGGTACAATTTCGAGGTCCTGGTCGACGGCTAGGTACGCATTCGCGACCGTCTGCGCTTCGACCCCTTGGGAAGCATCAACTAGTAACACCGCTCCCTCACATGCTGTTAGTGCGCGGGTCACCTCGTAAGAAAAATCTACATGTCCTGGAGTGTCGATGAGGTTGAGAACATGCGGCACTCCTCCCTTCGGGGTATAGGTCAACCTGACAGCGTGAGCCTTAATAGTGATACCCCGTTCACGCTCGAGGTCCATCGCATCAAGCATTTGCGCCTCCATCTCTCTCGGACGGAGAGCCCCAGTTAGCTCTAAGAAACGATCCGCCAGCGTTGACTTGCCGTGATCGATATGCGCGATGATTGAAAAATTTCTAATTAATCTCTGATCCATGGACGAAACGCATTATAGAACGTGCCTTATATTTCAAGTTCAGTGACTACCGCTCACCCAGACGGACGACCGCTTGAGGGTATTCAGGACCAATGTAGTCCGCACGGGGTCTGATTAGGCGGTTGTTCGAATACTGCTCAAGGGCATGGGCAATCCAGCCAGCAACCCTACTCGCGACAAAAATAGGTGTGAAAAGATCTGTAGCGATCCCTAGGGTGTGGTAAGTCGAGGCAGAATAAAAATCAACATTGGCGTTAATACCTGTATCCTCCTTCATGATTTTCTCGATACGCTCTGAAATCCGAAACCACTGAGCTTGACCTTTCTCCAACCCCAAGTCGCGAGACATCTGTCTCAAATGGGTAGCTCGAGGGTCTTCGGTTCGGTAAACACGGTGCCCGAACCCAGGAATTTTCTGCTTACGAGCCAACATTCCTCGAATCGCAGCATCGACCCTCGCATCGTCAGCATCCTCACCAATGGCAACAAGCATCTTCATCACTTCGGCATTGGCACCACCATGCAGGGGTCCCTTCAGAGCCGTCACTCCAGCCACAATAGCCGAATGAATATCAGTTAATGTGGCAGCAGCAACTCGGGCCGCAAAGGTCGAAGCATTTAGCTCGTGATCAGCATGAAGAACAAGAGCGGTGTCGATCGCTCTGACCGCTAGACCAGTCGGCCGCTCACCAGTCAGCAAATAAAGGAAGCTAGCCGCATGACCAAGAACAGGGTCTGGCTGTATCGGAGCACCACCTGAAGCTAATCGCCCTAAGGTCGCCACGAGACTGCCAACCTGCGCTGTCAGACGCACCGCTTTACGTCGCATAGCACTAGGTGAACCGTCTCCCGTGTCTGGGTCATAGTGAGCCAGAAGAGAAATGCCTGTCCGAACAGCATCCATCGCCGAGCCATGAGGTAGCAACTTCAGAGCTCTCACAACAGGGTCGGGTAACTCGCGATAACGAGACAACTCGGTTTGCAAGTCACCCAATTCCGGTCGTGTTGGTAGCCGACCTTGCCAAAGCAGGTAACAAACCTCCTCAAAGCTAGTAAGGCGAGCTAAGTCATGGATATCGTAACCACAATACGCTAGTACTCCTCTCTGTCCATCGAGGTAACAGATTCTCGATGTAGTTGCCACAACGCCTTCGAGCCCCTCTACAGCCATTGGTCGTCCCATGGTCCTCTCCGAGGATAGTGTTCCTGACGAGTAGTGCGCAAACAACCTGCTACTCTGCAAACATGTCGGCCGCGTTGAACCCTCACTCCGAGTCACCCATTTTCATACACGCATAGATTATCAAGATAACAAGGACTGAGACTCCTTTCGATGTGTAAGATAGAAACAGTGCATAGAGCGATTCTCAATGGGAGCCAATGGATGAGAGGAATACAGACCTCGACACCAAATGCATCATGCAACCTAATCAAATAAGAACTTTACTGGAACAGGTACGCAGTGGCACCGTCGAGGTAAAAACGGCTGAAAATCAGTTGATCGAGTCGATGCGTCGCTCGCCGTTTGAAAATCTCGGATTCGCTCGAGTCGACCATCATCGAGCAATCCGTCAAGGCTTTCCTGAGGTAATTTTTGGCGAGGGAAAAAGCCCTAGCCAAATCACTGAAATCGCTACCAAGATAATTGACGCCGGTCATAATCTACTAATCACCAGGACCAACCGAGAAACTTTCGAAACAGTGCGAGAGCGAATAGACAACCTAGTCTTTCATGAGACTGCTCGAATCATCAGCCATAACATTGACGAGCATAGCGGGAAGCTGGGCAACCTCCTCGTCATAAGCGCCGGCACAGCCGACCAAATTGTCGCTGAAGAAGCAGTCGTCACCGCCGAAGTCATGGGCAATCGTGTTACACGCCTTTACGATGTAGGTGTGGCCGGTCTGCACCGCTTGCTCGCCCAACATTCAACACTTCAACAAGCTAGGGTCATAATCGTAGTAGCTGGCATGGAAGGCGCTCTCGCCAGCGTTGTAGGTGGGCTGGTCTCGGCGCCAGTAATTGCCGTTCCTACCAGCGTAGGCTACGGCACGGGTTTCGGAGGAATCGCTGCACTCTTGTCTATGCTGAACAGCTGTGCGAACGGCGTGACAGTGGTCAACATAGACAATGGCTTTGGTGCTGGGGCCTTCGCTAGCATTGTCAATCAAATGGACAGCCCTTCCGAAGCTTGAAGACATAATCTTATCTGTAATAAAATGATTGGTTACGTCTAGCTATTTAACCTAACAGGAGTAAAACCCTGGTTCCGGCCGGTAGTCGGTCGATTGATCCTCATCAAGAGCTGGTTGAGGATCGATCCAATCCGGTCACCCTGACCCCGATGCACGCGAGTGCCCTAAATCTGCTCGAGTTCGACAAAATAGTCGAGGCAGTAGCAAGTTACGCGCTGACACCGCTGGGGGCAGCCAACTTGCACAAATTACACCCCCTTACTGACGAGGGGTCCATCAGACGGGAGCTTGCCATCACCACTGAGGGTGTCCGTTTCTTGGAAGAAAACGGTGGTTTCGAGCTTCAATCTCCCAGAGACCTCGACCAAATTCTTCATGAAATAGCTATCGAATCCCACGCCCTTTCCCCAACTCACCTGCTTCAATTATCTACTTTCGTGGAGTCTATCGAGAGGGCCTGTAAGGGGCTTGCCGAATCCAAAGGCGGGCCGTATCCAGCCTTGTCGACGATTGCGAAAGGTTGCGCAAACTGGGAAAGAGAATGCACAGAGATTCACGAGAAATTGGACATCAACGGCCAGGTTGCCGACAACGCTAGCCCCGAACTCAGAACCATCCGAAGCCGCCTTGGCCGGCAACGCAATCGGCTACGAGGCAACCTGGAATCCTACTTGCGTGGGCGCGACACGGCTAAATATCTTCAAGAGAACATCGTAACCGAACGAAACGGGAGGTTTGTGTTGGTGGTACGCTCAGAGCACCGAGCTGCCATTCCAGGTATCGTTCACGGATCGTCCTCAAGTGGTGCAAGTTTATTTCTCGAACCACTCAGCACGGTTGACCTCAACAACGAGATCGTCCGCCTTGAAGAGAAAGAACAGGACGAAATTCGGCGCGTGCTGCTACTACTATCGTCAATGTTTCGACGACGAGCCTCTGACCTCCGTCGGACTTTGCTGACAGCTACTGAGGTTGATAGTGTTCAGGCACGAGCTGCCTTTTCCAGGGCCACAGAAAGCTGCGAACCCAGAGTAGTGAATAACCAAGACCTGGAACTGAAAGCAGCTCGACATCCGTTGCTGATGAAATCAGTTCTGGATAGGTTGGGGCAATCCCCACCAGAGAGATCATCGGTTGAACCTGTGCCTCTCAACCTTACAATCAACCCTCCAACACAAGCCTTGATCGTAACGGGCCCAAACACCGGTGGGAAAACCGTCGCATTAAAGACCGCTGGGCTACTCGTCCTAATGACTCAAGCTGGGCTACATATCCCGGCCGGACGGGAGTCCCGTCTGCCTGTCTTCCGAACGGTGTTCGCGGATATCGGCGATGAGCAGTCACTTGCTTCAAACCTAAGCACATTTTCTGGGCACATCGCTAATATCGTAACCATGGACCGCCTCTTGGCGCTTCCAGCATTGATCCTGCTAGACGAAATTGGCGCTGGCACCGATCCAGTCGAGGGTAGTGCTCTAGGACGGGCAATGATTGGGCATTTTCGGGAACGAGGTGCCCATGTTATAGCCACAACTCATGATGACTCTTTGAAGTCATACGCTGCTACAACTGCCGGAGTAACATGTGCCGCTTTCGGTTTCGATCCAGACACATTCGCTCCAACTTACCGGCTGGCCTACGGTTCAACAGGAAGAAGTTTAGCATTGGAAATAGCAGGAAGACTCGGACTGGACTCGAGCGTTATCGAAGCAGCGACTAAACTAAGAGGAAATCGAGAAACCCAGCTGGCTGACCACCTGGATCAATTGGAGCAGGACAGACAGCAGCTCAACGAATTGAGAGATACTCTCCGCCGAAAGGAGACGGAACTCGCACAGAGGTCCACCTGGCTGTCTAAGCGTGAGACCAAGCTTCAACAACTAGAGCAGCAGAATTTAGAGAGTCTCAAAGAAACACTGAATACTAGGGTTCTCTCAGCTAGAAAGGAAATCGACGGTGTGATTAGCACATTGCGCAACAGGGCCACGTCACTAGAGCGAAGAGCAACTCAGCGGGCTGCCACCCAAGAGAAACCGCTTTCAACAGGTGAGCATGGCACGTTGCGGGCCGAGACACACGCCGCACTTACCAAGATTGCAGACAGCTTCCGGAATACGACCGCCGTAGCGGCCACGGCCCAAGGCTTGGTCAGCGAGCCGAAGATCAGCATCGGAGCCTTGGTTAAGGTAACGACTCTCGGCATAGAAGGAACCGTAGTCTCAATGAGAAAGGCCGATGCAGAGGTTGAGATCGACGGCAAACGCTTACAAATAGCGCTGAAGTCGCTAAGAGCAACAGGACAGATGTATTCCTCCTCTGAAAAACGTTCGAACGTTGAAATCCACGTAAAAGACCAGAAGCACTCTCTCGACGAGTTGAATTTGATCGGGTATCGGGTTGATGATGCACTATCGAGAATCGAGAAACACCTTGACCAAGTTCTAATGAGCGAACAACGGACTGTACGGTTTATTCACGGTCACGGCACCGGCCAACTCAGACAGGCAATCGGCGGCTACCTGCAGGCACACCCCTTAATAAAACAGGTGTCCCTAGCTCCTCCTGAGGAAGGTGGAAGTGGCGTCACTATCGCCGAACTAAGAGACTGAAGGTTTAAGTGATATCTTTAGCCTCACCTTCTCTCAAGCCAACCCGGATACGTCGCTAAGATGGGACTATTTCCACAATCGTTTATCGAGGACCTTAAAGTTCAAGCTGACATTGTGCAGGTAGTACAAGATTACCTTCCACTCAAGAAGGTCGGTAATAGCTACAAAGGACTCTGTCCGTTCCACTCGGAGAAAACCCCATCTTTTCATGTTCATCGGGACAAAGCATTCTTTCACTGCTTCGGTTGTGGTGCTGGTGGAGACGTCCTCAAATTCCTAGAACTCCAGGAAAAACTGGGGTTCCAAGATGCAGTGCAACACCTAGCTCAGCGTTTTGGTATCCAAGTTCCTGAACCTGACACTGAGCACGACCCGGCGGCTGACGCAGAGCGCGAAACAATGCTTAGGCTGCATGAGTTGGCAACTGACTTTTTCCAGAACCATCTAGTTGACACAGACGGGGTAGTAGCACGCGAGCACTTGACCGCAAGAGGCATCACCGGTGAAACGATAGCATTGCTCCAATTGGGTTTTGCTCCGCCGGCTCGCGATGGATTGGTGAAGCACCTCAGGGCTAAGGGTTACTCAGATGAGCTTCTAGTAAGAAGTGGGTTGGCAACCTCTTCGGAAGGACGCCCTCTGGCAGACCGTTTTCGTAATCGGCTTGTAATCCCAATCTCCCGAGAGGGTGGATCCGTCATCGCCTTCGGGGCCAGGGCACTTCATCCAAACCAACAACCAAAATATTTGAACTCGCCGGAAACCAACATCTATTCAAAAGCAAACACACTCTACGGCCTCAATTTATCAAAGCGAGCCATTAGGCAAGCCGGCTACGTGGTCATGGTTGAGGGCTACTTCGACCTGGCTCAAGTAGTTCAGGCTGGCTTGTCTGCAGTGGTTGCCTGTTGCGGAACAGCTGTAACAGAGCAACAGGTTAGACTGCTTAAGCGTTTCAGTTCAAAGGTAATCCTCAGCTTTGATCCAGACCCTGCCGGAGCTGAGGCTTCGGCAAGATCCGGCGAGCTTTTGCTATCAGAAGGTTTTCAAGTCAATGTAGCTAGCCTGTCACAAAATGAAGACCCAGACTCGTGTATCAGGAAACACGGAATTACAGGATATTCTGAAAAACTACGCACATCGCTGCCATATCTGGAATACTTATTGGATCGCGAGTCAACACAACGAGATTTGTCTCGAGGTGATCACCAGCGAGAATTCTTGACGAAGATGTTACAAATTGCGGCTAGGATTCCAGATGCGGCGGCTCGGGACCAATTCGCTGATCGCCTTGCCCACAAGGCTAAGATTCTAGAAGATGTGGTTCGCATGGAGATTCGCAAAGCAGCGGTGGATCGGCGAACTTCCCTAGATGAACAGCGAGTTCCGACCGAAAAGAGGATCAAGGCCGCAGAAAACGGACTGATTTGGGCAGTTGTGCATGAGACGTCAGCAGCTCTGTCTGCAATCAGCAGCCTAACCGACGAAGATCTAGAGGGATTAGCTACGGCGCCAATCCTTCGTACGGTTAGATCGCTCGCCGATTGGCCAGCCGACATAGTCCTTGACACGCTGCAAGAACGTTTGAGCAACGAAGAATCTGAATGGGTGGCCCGCGTGGGAACCCAAGACCGCCCTCCGGCCCCAACAGCAGACTGCGGTCAGGAAATCAAACGCCTCGGTTACGAGCGCCAGCGCGCCGCAGTGCAAGAAGAAATCGATCGATGCCAACAAATTGGAACACCAGCGGCACTAGCGGAAATCGACCTGCTTTGGCAGAAGAAGCGTGACTTGTTGACGAGATTGGAATCATTACATTCGTGATAAAACTGTGAGTAGCAACCGTCATTGAAATCAGACGGACGCCTAACAGGGGAGGAATACTGTTGTCGCTTGAAGAAAAGTATGACGAAGTTCGGCAGCTCATTCAAATCGGAAAAGAAAAGGGCTACTTACTTTACGAAGAGGTGAACGAGCTGCTCCCACCTGACATCACCTCATCAGACGAGCTAGACGAGCTATTCACCACTCTCGGCAATGCCGGAATAGAGGTAGTCGACTCAGAGCAGAAATACCGCGAAGACAAGTTGCTAGACCGGCGAAGCGAAGGCTCAGAAGTAGAGCTCGATCTGACACCAAGCGCCATTGACAAGACTAACGATCCTGTCCGTATGTACCTACGGGAAATGGGAACGGTACCTCTGCTGACCCGTGAAGGTGAAGTTGAGATCGCAAAACGGATTGAACGGGGAAAGCTCTCGGTCGTCAAAGCAGCATCACGGATGCCGATCATCATCCGGTCGGTGGTCCGTATGGGCGAGCAGCTTAAAGCTGGCGAACGAACAATTCGGGAACTAATCACATTCCAGGAAGATGAGGTCACAGAAGAGAAGCTCAAGCGCCATGCCCGAGCTGTTCTGGCACAGATCGAACTAATCCGTAAGGCCAGATTGGATGTCATCCGTCGTGAAAAAAAAGTTGGGACAATCCCTAAACGAGAGAAGGCACGCTACCGGCGCAATTATCGAAATTTACTTCGAGCCAAGGTACAACTGTCTCGCTTGATCAGGGGTGTCGATTTTACAGAACCAATAAAACGAACTTTGATTGATCATGTCAAAGAGATCGCAGAAGGTATTCAATCGATTCAGAGGGATCTCGATCATGTCGAGCGGCAGCTCAAAGCTAAAACCAGACGCCGTGCCAAGGAAGAGGACAAACGGCGCTTTACCAAGCAACAACGTGAGCTCCGTGCACAACTTCGCGACCGAGCCGAAGAACTTGAGCAACCTATCCAGGAGGTGCAAAGATTACACCACGTTATCTATCGAGGAGAAATGCAGGCCGAATTAGCCAAGAAAGAACTTGTTGAGGCAAACCTGCGCCTCGTAGTGTCCATTGCCAAGAAATACACTAACCGCGGGCTACAGTTTCTCGATCTGATTCAAGAGGGCAATATCGGCCTTATGAAGGCAGTTGACAAGTTCGAATATCGCCGAGGCTACAAATTTTCAACCTACGCGACTTGGTGGATACGCCAAGCGATCACCAGAGCTATCGCTGACCAAGCACGGACTATTCGGATCCCGGTTCATATGATCGAGACGATCAACAAACTGATCAGAACCTCACGAGCCCTTGTGCAAGAGTTGGGCAGAGAACCTGCCTCTGAAGAGATTGCGGAAAGGATGGACATCCCAGTAGGGAAAGTAAGAAAGGTTCTGAAAATTGCCCAAGAGCCAATTTCACTAGAAACACCAATTGGGGAAGAAGAAGATAGCCATCTTGGAGACTTTATCGAAGACCGACAGGAGGTGTCACCTGCCGATGCGGTAATCAATCTCAACCTCAAAGAACAAACAGAAAATGTGCTTCAAACCCTGACACCAAGAGAAGAGCGGGTTATAAAAATGCGATTCGGTGTTGGAGACGGAAGCGAGCATACATTAGAAGAGGTCGGCCAAAATTTCGCCGTCACCAGAGAAAGAATTCGCCAAATCGAGGCCAAGGCCCTAAGGAAACTCAGACATCCCTCTCGAAGTAGACGTCTAAGAGCATTTCTCGAGGGTAGCTAATTTTTAGACTCCTTCCCACATGTGTTCGAGTCTCTGTTGTACCGAAATTGAGCGAAGCCTATGGATCGTAACCCAAGAGAGGCTAGTGCTACGGAACCCCTACTCATCTACCGAGTCATAGGCAATTCAACCAGCGGAACTAACGGGCCCATAGCTCAGCGGTCAGAGCCGCCGGCTCATAACCGGTCTGTCCCAGGTTCGAATCCTGGTGGGCCCACCATCTGCAAGAATGAACGTGTTACCGACCGAAAGACACGTATGAGTCTCGAACACCGAAGACGTTCCAGAGTCTACAAGCCCCGCCAAAACGCGGGGCTTTTTTGTTTGGCTCTAATTGAAATGGAGACCTAGAACAGAATGTTGCCTGACCTCGATCGACTGATTCGACTGCAACGATTGGACAACGCAAGTGTTGAAGCAAGACGCACGATTGAGGCGATTCCTACCCGCATGGCTGAGCTCGACGCTCAGCTTGATGCAAGTCGCAAGAAGGTCGATGAAGCTAAACAGCGCTTGGACGACCAAAAACAGGTCCGTCAGGCCGTCGAGAAAGTTCTCGCTGAAACCCAAGCTAAACTGTCGCGATTCAAGGAACAACTGATGGCGGTAAAGACCAATAAGGAGTACACCGCTGTTCAGCACGAAATTGCCACAGCCGAGGCACATGCCAACAAACTCGAAGATGACATCATCGAGCACATGGTGCAAGCCGACGAACTGACAGAAGAAGTAAAGTCGACGGAACAAGTAGAGCAAAAAGACCGCTCTGAAATTGAATTGGCTCGCACTAAGCTTGAAATAGAACGTGCAGAGATCGAGCAACAACTAGCAGGTACCTCAAGCGAACGTGAAAAGCTAGCCTCAGATCTGAGCGAAGCAACCCTCCGTCTATTTGATTCGATCGCAGGTCAGCGGCAGGGACTTGCCGTGGTCGAAGCACGGGACGGGCATTGCACGGTGTGTAATGTGAGGTTACGTCCGCAAGTATTTAACCAAATACTCCTTAACACTGGTTTGGTCAGATGTGACAGTTGCATGCGCATCCTGTACCATGATCCAAACAACACACACCACAAACTTTCGACGGGCGATACAACAAAATGACCACTACACCGGTGGTCGTCTACATAGACGGCGGGGCTCGCGGTAATCCAGGCCCTGCTGGCTACGGTGTCCGGATTGAAACCTGTAAAGGAGACGTTGAGGCCGAACTTTACGAACCGATCGGTATAGCAACAAATAATGTCGCTGAATATAGAGGGTTGCTCGGCGCACTCGCCTATCTTGTTGAAAATGGCTACCAAGAAGCCTTGATCCGCTCAGACTCGCAACTATTAGTGCGACAGATGCAAGGACGCTACAAGGTCAGGCATCCTCGACTGCAACCACTCTATAGACAGGCCAAAGCCCTTGAAGCGAATCTGGCACTAGTAACATTCGAACATGTGCGCCGAACGGAAAATACCGCTGCTGACCACCTCTCAAACCTTGCAATGGACACCCAAGAGTCGATTGGGACACCTTAAGCGAAGTCTTTAAAACACTAGTCGCCAGCCAGCACAGTCAGATTACCTCTACCTGTTTAGGAAGTTCTGCTAGCCAAAGAATCTCCGTCGAAGTTTTCTTCCTCGAGAAGCTATTGGGAAATCCAGACTTGGGTATTTCGTTACGGAATCATTCGATTGGAAAAGTTGCTGGTATCAATCGACAACCGGTTCTTTGCTGGAAGTTTAAACGAAGCGTTCTTACCCTCTTAAGTAGATGCCCAAGACACATTCACATTTGTTGCGATTGCCCGCGGAAACACTCTCACCAGACATCCTGGCCATCTCTTGCAGCACGTGATTCAACATTACCCTGAATCAAAACGCTCAATCGGCACCCTGTCGAAGGAAGGCTGGAACATCAAGAGGCGATTCCTCAGTCGACTCCAGATCGAGAAGGGCCTCTCCCACCTGATCAGCAGGAAGCTTTTCTGGTAATGGCAACTCGATGACCGGACGGCGCGATACAGCTGATTGATCCGTCTGACTACCCTGAGACGAGCTAAGCGATAGATCATCTTGCCACTTGGTATATTGCTGAAGGTCTACCGGTGTCTGCGCAGCACCTCCTTGAAGTCCTCCACCTGTTTCCTCACCGTCGAAGCCAGTTGCTATGACCGTGATCTTGATTCGGCCTTCCATCGCTTTGTCGATGACGGCACCGAAAATGATATTTGCATCCTCATGAGCTGCATCGTGGATGATTGAAGTCGCCTCATTGACTTCAACCAGAGACAAATCAGGCCCACCGGTTACATTGACAATCACCCCCCGTGCTCCTTCAACAGTAGCATCCTCAAGCAATGGGCTCGAAATCGCCTGACTAGCAGCATCGACCGCCTTTGTTGAACCGTCACCTACCCCAGTCCCCATGATGGCAAATCCCATTCCACACATGATAGTTCTGACATCTGCAAAATCGAGGTTGATCAGACCAGGTACAAGAATCAAGTCAGAAATACCCTGGATAGCCTGCCTTAACACATCATCAGCAGCAACAAATGCATCAGAAAGAGTGGTCGAACGATCGGTAGTAGCCAGCAACCTCTCATTCGGGATAGTGATGACCGTATCAACACTGTCTCGAAGCTCGGCCAAGCCTCGGTCAGCCTGAATGGATCTCCGACTTCCTTCAAAAGCGAACGGCTTTGTCACGACAGCAACGGTCAGTGCTCCCAATTCGCTAGCAAGATTAGCAATCACAGGTGCAGCTCCTGTGCCTGTACCCCCGCCTAGACCTGCTGTCACGAACACCATGTCAGCTCCATCCAAGGCAGAAATGATTTGCTCAGTATCTTCGAGCGCTGCATGCCTACCAACATTTGGTTCGGCGCCAGCCCCAAGTCCTTTGGTCAGCTTGGCTCCAAGCTGTAGACATAGTGGCGCAGCACTATTGTTCAGAGCTTGCGCATCGGTGTTAGCAACGATGTACTCAACTCCATCAAGACCCGATAGAACCATTCTGTTGACGGCATTACTACCTCCACCCCCAACCCCGACAACTTTTATCCGAGCTCCCATACGATCAGCATCTTCGATCGTCATCCGTAGGCAAGGATCAGGATCACCGGCCTGACAGTCTTGAACCTCATCAAATTGATTCGTTAAAGTCGACGATTTCATCAATCCCCCTTTAACTCCTGCTACTACACCCTGATCGCACCAATCAAACAAATCACAGCTTAGCTTTGCAAGCTAAGCTGTCCCGGTGACAACTTACGAATACAGCTACTACAAATTTGACCAACAACAAACCTTGCCTTAATAACTAACAATGAATCAGACTGCCATCTTGAACCGTTCTCTCAACCAAATATTCAAACGATTAAGCCACCCCACCCCTGCAAACCGCTCCTCTTCGCGTAATTGCTGACGATGGGCATACTTCACCAGTCCTACCCCAGTCGCAAAGTCTGGACTATTTACGTGATCGGTGAGACCCCCAACATCAACCGGACAACCAAGGCGAATCGGAAGATTAAAGATCTGTTCAGCCACCTCAGACATACCTTGAAGCAACGCACCACCACCGCACAGGACAATTCCTGACTTGAGCGAGCGTTCGTAGCCGGCCCGACGGATTTCGTCCCAAATCGCGTGAAATAATTCCTCGGCCCTAGGTTGTAAAACCTCGGACACAATCCGGCGTTTAATTACCCTTGGATCCCGACCTCCGACACTGGCAACCTCGATAGTTTCGTCCTCGTTGACCAAAAAAGCCAACGCACATCCGCTACGGCGCTTGGTCTTTTCTGCGTCAGGAATCGGAGTTCTAAGGCCAACCGCAATGTCGTTGGTAAAATGCTCCCCACCCATTTCGATCACGCTGGTGTGCCACAAACTCCCACCTTCGAAGATTCCCAAATCAGTAGTGCCAGCTCCTATATCGACAATCGCTACCCCTAGCTCTCGCTCGTCATCAGTCAACACAGATTCGGCTGCTGCCAAATGTACCATCACTGTGTCACCTACCCTTAAACCAGCTTTATTTACGCTAGAAATGATGTTTTGTTTTGACGAGATACTCCCAGTGACTACATGAACATTCACCTCAAGACGAGTTCCTTTCATACCAACGGGTTGGTCGATACCTTCTTGATCGTCAACAACAAAGTCTTGGGGGAGAACATGCAGAATCTCACGCCCCGCCGGAAGAGCCACACCCTTAGCAGCATCAATGGCACGACGTACATCACCATGAGTGATCTCAGGGTTAGCGCCTGACACTGCAACCACTCCACGACTGTTGAAAGCTTTTAGATGGGCTCCAGACAATCCAAGGTGCACTGAGCCAATCTCGACACCGGCTGTGAGCTCGGCCTCTTCGACGGCCTTCTTGATAGATTCAACAGCAGCCTCTAGGTTAACTACGACACCTCGTCGGACGCCTTGGCCCTCCACTACGCCAAAGCCAATAATATCTATACTGCCGTCCTCAAGCGCCTCTGCAACAATGGCAGCAACCGTCTTGGTGCCAACATCCAGACTGACGAGATAATGTTCCTTCCGTCCCACCGATCCTCCGTCCCAACAATCAGCTCTCGGGTGCGTGCCACTACTGACCAACCTCTCACCCACGAGTCAGACAACGGTTCCACTTGGTCTAGGTCATTGGCCTTACATAAACCCGATTCTCAAATCTAAGATCGACATAATCGATCTCACTAATACTCGATCGCAAGGTAGATGCGAGCTCTGCGTAAAACTGCAGCCGCTCAACAAACCGGTCTCCACCGAGATGCAATAACGCTGGGTCGTCATTCAGCAGAACCACAGCGTTGTAAGGGTCCTCTACATCGACCTGAGAAATCGCTCTGAGTTCTTCTGGGTGCAATGCCAACTGATCTAACAATTTCATAGCCAGGGCCATTCGCATCGGTTCAACAACAGCGGCAGAGCCTTTAGATGCCATCAGTCCATCAATGATAGGTAGATCGAATTCTTCGAATCGTGGGCCATACTGTGCGATCAGCTCACCACTCTTATCAACCAGGTAGAGCAGGTCAGAGAACCTGGCAAGAGCCACCGGAATCCGTTCCTCGACCAACACCTCTACTGTGGAGGGTAAAATGCGTCTCAGCGTGCCGCCGACCAGCCAAGGAGATGCCGCCAAACGCTGTCGGTATACCTCAAGATCGACTTCAAGAATTTGCTGCCCTTTCAAATCAGCCAACAATGCCAGCAACTCCCCTTCAGCAAGTTTGTCGTTCCCCTCTACTACGATGTCACCTACCCTAAAGACGGAACCAAGAAGCAGAGCATCCACGACTTGATGTCCAGCTACAAAACATCCACCAGCCAAGCACAAATTCCACAACATTCTGAGCCAACGCACGGTTGCACGACGAGGACGAGCCGGTCGGCTACTTCGCCTGAACCGCTTGTCACGCTCAGTGATAACAGTCATGGCAACTCCTAGGACTCGATACCCACTCGACCTTTGCTCTGCCTGAGAGCCTCAAGCACCCTAGTCCCGACTGTTCCGATCGAACCAGCTCCTAGAGTGACTACAAGATCTCCAGAACCCACCATACCAGCCAGTGTCGACACTACATCTTCAAGCTTTGCTACGTAGTGTACGGAGGCTCTCCGTAGTCTTATCTCCATAGCGAGGCTTTCCGACGTGATGCCCGGTATGGGGGGCTCACCAGCAGCAAAGATATCGGTCAAAATCACGATATCGGCCGTCGACAACACCCGTGCAAACTCAGCAAAAAATCGAGCTGTCCGTGTATATCGATGCGGTTGAAAAACGGCGACCAGACGCTGGTGAGGCTGATTACGTGCTGTCGATAACACAACGTCAATCTCAGTCGGATGGTGGCCGTAGTCATCGATCACACTTACTCCACCAACAGCACCCAGAAAATGAAAACGGCGTTCGACACCAGTAAATTTCTGGATAGATGCCGCGGCAAGATTAGGATCAAGGCCTAATTCCATAGCAGTGGCAAAGGCCGCCATACCATTAAGTAAGTTATGGCGGCCAGGCACCCCAACCTCAAATGCAAAAGGTTCTAAGTGCTCCTTATGCCTCCACTTCAATAGACACCCTGAGCTACAAGACTTAAAAACAGGCTCGTAACCGATCACATCAGCGGACCTGTTCTCGAGCCCATAAGTCATAACACGCCCTGTAATCCGACTCCGCAGGCGAACCATTTCTGGATCATCGGCGCACACCACGACCACGCCAGCGTCAACCACCCTGTTAGCGAAACTAACCATGGTGTCTTGTAAAGCCGCGAAAGTCCCATAGTGATCCAGATGTTCTGCCTCAAGATTCGTAACCACCGCAATACGGGGTGTGAGCTCAAGGAGTGAAGGCTCGCTCTCATCGGCTTCCAGAACAAAATGAGGCCCGTTACCAGACCGGATATTGCTCCCGAAAGCCTTTATTTTTGCCCCAACAACCACACTCGGATCTAAACCACAGTCGGCTAGCAAGACAGCGATCATGGAAGATGTCGTGCTCTTCCCATGAGTTCCCGTAATGGCCACAGTAGACCGTGAGCGCGCAAGCCTCGCCAACATCGCCCCTCGCTGTATCACTGGCAATTGCCGACGGTGAGCCTCCGTGAGCTCGGGGTTGTCACCGGGCACCGCTGCCGACACTATGACCGCATCAGCCTCTCCTACCCAGCGAGCATCATGACCTGTCTTGATAGCAACCCCAAGATCCCGCAACCTCGCTGTTGTGGGAGATCCAAATTGATCTGAACCACTGACCTGATATCCGAGCTCTGTCATCATCTCAGCGACACCACTCATGCCAACTCCACCAACTCCCACGAAATGGACTCGCCGGGTTGAGGGAGGCAACCCATGCCCGACCGCCCTATCCGAAGCTGACCGGTCATGATCCAATGAGTCACTCACAATCCCATCAACTGCTCAGCGCGATCAACAATAGCTGAAACCGCACCTGGCCGACTTTGCTTTCTCGATGCACCTGCCATCTGGAACCGACGTGCGCTATCGGCTGCAAGAGCAACCAGAGTGGAAGCCAAACGATCCCCTGTCAAAGCCGATTGCGGCAACATCTCCGCAGCACCTGCTCGGACCAGCACCTCTGCATTCATCAATTGGTGTCCATCGGCCGAACCAGGCAACGGGACGAGAAGAGCCGGTCGACCAACAGCAGCAACCTCAGCTAGCGTAGTAGCACCAGCTCGACTAATGATGAGGTCGGCCTCACGCATCCTTTCAGCCATCTGATTGAGGTACGGTTCAACCCGAGCCGACAAGCCTATTGCTTCATAAGCACCCTGTACCCGTTCGCAGTCCTGTTCTCCGGTTTGGTGCGTGACATCAAACCTCACACATGAATTCACAAGCTTCGGTGCCGCCGACATCATCGCGAGATTAATCGGGTGCGCTCCTTGAGAGCCACCTAACACGAGTAGTTTTATCGTGCCGGACTCGGCTGTCCAAGACCTGTCTGGTTTAAAGAATTCCGACCGGACCGGATTTCCAGCCACAAAACCCTTGCCCCGGAAATGCGGCAATGACATTTCGTAGGAAACAGCTGCAGCACGGACAACTGGAGCCAGCAACCTATTTGTGACACCAGGCATAGCGTTTTGCTCAAGAATCATAGTCGGGACTTGCCGCAGAGCCGCGACCAAGACAACGGCGCCAGCAGCATAACCACCAAGTCCAATGACCAGATGGGGTGAAACTCTAGTAACCAACGACCAAGCATCCCAAACGCTCCAAGGGAGAACCGCTAAACCACTGGCAAAAGCCCCGAGCGACTTTCCTTTCAGTCCAGCACTGCGGATCACCTGATGCTTGAATCCATGGCTAATGACAGTCTCTGCTTCTGACCTTCGACCTGTTCCTATAAAGACAATCTTTGACTGCGAATAACGTCGTTGCATTTCTTCGGCTACGGCAATACCGGGATATAGGTGTCCCCCGGTGCCACCACCACTCAACAAAACCCGGGGTCGGTAGTCCACGCAATCTCACGGTCATGCGTCATACGACGCGTGCTGGGACACGTTCAAAAGAATGCCCATTGCTAGTAAACTAACGAGCAAAGAAGATCCACCAGAGCTAACAAACGGGAGCGGAATTCCCTTGGTCGGCACCAGCCCTAACACAACACTAATATTTACTAGGGCCTGGATGGCAATCATCATGGTGAAACCGAGTGCTAGAAACGAACCAAATCGATCTGGAGCTGACACAGTGATCCGTAAGCCGCGCCAGATGATCATCCCAAAGCATAACAAGATGACCGATGCACCCAGCAGCCCGGTTTCTTCCGCTATTACAGCGTAAATAAAATCTGTATGTGGGAATGGCAGGTAGAACAACTTTTGAACACCGGCCATTAACCCCTGACCAAACAACCCACCGGTAGCAACTGCCATCTGGGATTGCAGAACCTGATAGCCAGCTCCAAGAGGATCAGCTTCCGGATCAAGGAAGGCGAGCAGGCGTCGAACTCGATACGGTGCACTTGCCAGCACCCCATAAAGTATTGGAACCCCAGCCAAGATTAACCCAAAGACGTAGCGATAGCTCAGGCCTGCCGCGAACACCATAATGCCCACGATGACTAAGACGGTAAAGGCCGTTCCGAAGTCAGGCTCTAGCAATATCAAGCTGCAAATTACACCAGTAGTAACGGCGATCGGGACCAATGCATGAGTCACCCTGTTGATTGTGTCCATCCGTCGCTCAAGCACAGACGCGGTATAGATGATTATCGCCACCTTAGCTAGCTCTGATGGCTGCACCCCAATACCACCGATAGCGAACCAGCGTCGAGTGCCATTAATAGGCGGGCCAAAGAAAACGACAACTAGCGCAGCTATGGACACACCCAACCCAGTCCAAATCACAACCGGTTGTCTTAGTAATCGGTAATCAACCCGGAGAGCTACCCACAACAAAGAAACTCCAAGAACGACCCAAGTCATTTGTTTAAACAGGAAGTAATACGGCGGTTGTTGATAATTCGCCATTGCCAAGGCTGCTGATGCGCTATAAACCATCACCACGCTAGCGCCAACCAAGAGGAGGGTAGCTAGAAACAACAACTTGTCAGACTTCAGCTTTCGCGCCATACTTTTTCAGCTAACAGTCACAATTAACCGCGGTGCCTCTAAAGATAAAACTGCCCAAACCCGATAACATGGGCGAGACACGGGAGATTGAATCCATGGTCGCACACACTGCCACAGAAGATCCCTCGTGACCAAAACGGATACAAGGGCTTCGACATTAGTGGCGAAGCGATCAATAACTGGGTTGTGACCCGAAGGCTCAACCCCACCGTGAACAGACCGCACCTACGCATCGTGAGCGGTCAGCAGTCATCAACCGCGAGCGAGGTGAAGACACCAACCTCGCAGACCGAGGCAGCCTGCGTTCCCAGCGGCCGACTCTTCACCGCCGCAACGCGGCTGATGACTGCTCACTGCTCACGATGCTTTTCGACCTCCTCCTTCAATCGATCAACAGCCTGACCGAACACCAGTCCCCTATCGGCATAATCGCGGAACATGTCCAAACTGGCGCAGGCTGGCGCAAGTAAAACAGTGCCTCCTGGAACAGCCAGACCATAAGCTGTTCTCACAGCATCATGCATTGAAGCTGCATCAACAATCCTGACCAGTCCACTTAGTTCGGCATGTATCCTGTCTTGTGCCTCACCAAGTGCGATGATCGCGTCAACCTGAGATTCAATCGCCCGATGCAGTAACCCAAAATCGCCGCCCTTGAAACGCCCCCCCATGATGACAACGAGGTGGTCACCACAATTTTCAATCGCGCACCTAGCGGACTCGATGTTGGTTGCCTTTGAATCGTTTATGAACCGGACACCTGCAACCTCCCCAACAAGTTGCAAGACGTGATCGAGACCAGCAAAATTATCAACAGTAACGGTCATATCACTGGTGGATACTCCAATGAGATCCGCAACCGCACTAGCGGCCACAACATTGCTCAATTGGTGGCTACCTATCAAGTGGACGGCGGACAGTGGAACAAGTCTCTCGTCACCAGTCACGGACTTTCGAATAATCGCGTCATTTTCCACGACCACACCTGCACTTATCGATCCGGTGAGGGCATACTCTACCCGCCGTGCTGAACTGTCGTCTGCCAAACGCAGCACCTCTGGATCGTCTGCATTAATCACCAAGGTGTCCGAGGCTGTTTGATTAGCAAAGATCCGCGCCTTTGCTGCAACATAGGCTGAATAACTCTCATGCCTGTCCAAATGATCACTGTGTAGATTAAGCAGAACGGCAACTGATGGCCGAAATGTTGTCGTCAATTCCAATTGGAAGCTCGACACCTCCACCACGTGAATCATTTCCGGTGTGGATGCCTGGACTTGCGCACTCAGTGCCATTCCTACGTTCCCACCAACTAAGACGACACAACCACCAGCCTCAAGCATTTTTCCGAGAAGCACCACTGTCGTCGACTTGCCCTTGGTTCCGGTGACAGCCACGACCCGTCCACGCAGCCACCTAGAGGCAAGCTCGACTTCACTAATAACCGGAACCTTCCTATGTCGAAGTCGGTCAAGTCCCTCAAGAGTTGGAGAAACTCCTGGGCTGAGCACAACTAGATCTGCGTTCTCTAGTGTCCGAGTAGCGTGCCCTCCTAGCTCCAACTCCACGCCGAGATCGCGTAAACCAATAACCGACTGGTCAACCTCTCGGCGCCGTTCGGTCAAGACAACACTTGCCCCACGATCTACCAACAGCCGAGCCGCCGCGATCCCACTCCGTGCAGCCCCTATAACCACGACCCTCGCACCAATCACAGAAAATTCGTTCATCGCAGCTTTAATGTCGCTAGGCTAAAACACGCAAAAACCACTGCTGCAATCAAAAATCGACTAAGCACCTTTGGCTCACTCCATCCGATCAGCTCACAATGATGATGTAGGGGTGCCATCCTAAATACACGTTGTCCGGTGATCTTGAAGTAACTCACTTGAATCACTACTGAAAATAGCTCGATCACAAATACAGCTCCAACGATTGGGAGTAACAGCTCTTGCTTGATTAATATTGAGACGGTAGCTAGAGCCCCCCCCAAGGCCAGCGAGCCCACATCACCCATGAACAACTCTGCGGGATGCGAGTTGTACCAGAGAAACCCGAGGCCAGCCCCCACAAGGGCTCCACAGAACACGGTGAGTTCAGCTGCCGGAACAAAATGTGAGAGTAATAAATATTCGGCAAAAATCGCATGCCCAGTCACATAAGCCAAAGCGGTGAGTGCTGCTGCCGCAACGGTGAAAAGGCTAATGGCTAAACCGTCCAAGCCGTCACTTAAGTTGACCGCATTTGAGAAAAACACTAACAACAGAACGCCGAAAGGAACGTAGACCCATCCTAGGTCCGGGGTAAGCCCCTTAAAGAATGGGAAAATCAGCTCTGTGTTGTAGAGCTCTCGTTCGCTCAACCACAACAAAGTTAGGCCGACAGATATTGCTACAACGCCCTGACCAATCAACTTATAGAGAGGTCTCAAACCGCGATGTGTCTTGTGAACCACTTTCAAGTAGTCATCCAAGAATCCAACGACACCAAATGCCAAAGTAGAAAGCATCGCAACCCAAATAAAGGCATTAGCAAGATCTCCCCAAACTAATGTTGGAACAATCGCTGCGGTCAAAATCAGCAACCCTCCCATCGTGGGGGTGCCAGCCTTCGATTGATGCGTGGCTGGCCCGTCATCTCGGACAACCTGTCCTATCTGAAACCCTCTGAGAGTTCGGATCAACCAGGGACCCATGACGAGGCTAATCGCGAAAGCTGTCAACCCAGCCGCAGCTGTTCGAAACGTGATGTACTGCACCAGATTGAAAGATGGATGAAGCAGGTGATAGAGCATTACGAACACTCCGCTAAGAGCCGCTCAACCACCAACTCGACTCGAACACCACGTGAGCCTTTCACGAGCACCATATCGCCATCTTCCAGCATGCCTACAAGCCGATTTGCTGCTCCTTCACTGTTGTCACAGTGAAGGACTCGATCGGCAGCAAGGCCCGCTTCGACGGCTGCTGTGCCTACCGCCCTGGCTGGAGCTTCTCCGACGGTAATTAATAGACCCAACCCAGCTTCAGCCGCTGCAAACCCAACCCGACGATGTAGGGCTGTCGAACGCTTGCCTAACTCAAGCATCTGCCCAAGCACCGCAACTCGGCGCCCTCTTCGAAGATCACGACGCAAAGGCACCAGCGCAGCTTCGACCGCTAACGGATTGGAGTTATATGAATCGTCGACCAAGACAATCCCTCTCTGCAGGTGATGGACTTGACCTCGATGCGGTGCTGCTTGAAGCTTTGACACTCTCTCAGCCGCCGCCTCAAGTGGCACCTCGAACTTGACCGCAACAGTCATTGCTGCCAGCACATTCGACAAATTAGACCGACCCAGTAACGGCGTTGAGACCATGGTTGAACCGACCGGTGTCCGAATCAGTGCCCGTGTGCCCTCCAATCCTCTATCTTCCACTTCGGCAGCAGCAACCGATGCCTCAGAACCAAAACCGAAGGTTTCTATTTGGCCAGGAAAGTCAGTGAGACGGGTCATAATGCGGCGATCTTCTGCGTTGACAACTACTGTGGTATCTACAGACGCTCCTTCCAAGATTTCTGATTTAGCATCTGCAATACTCTCGATAGAGGAGAAAAACTCACTATGGACCTCAGCTACGTTTGTCCAAACACGAACATCGGGCTCAGAAATCTCCACCAAACGACTGATCTCCCCGGACCTATTCATTCCAAGTTCCACAACAGCAACTTCAGGTCGTGTCCGAAGCTCCAACAATGAAAGAGGAAGCCCGATAGCATTGTTCAAATTTCCCCGACTTCTACAAACACGGTAACGAGCCTCCAACAAACCAGCTGTCAGTTCCTTCGTGGTGGTCTTTCCGATGCTTCCCGTGATCGCTACCACTCGCGCATCCGATATTCGCCGTATATATCTAGCCAACAGCTGAAATGCAGACAATGTGTCGTGGACGACAATGCCCACTCCAGTCGGCATTCCCAACGCCGATTCGTGGCTGACCAGCGCGCCACACGCTCCACGTGCAAACGCCTCGGATACAAACTCGTGGCCATCGTAACGATCCCCACGAATCGCTACAAAGAGGTCGCCAGGAGCCAGAGAACGAGAATCTATCGAGAAGCCGTTTATTGGGGTTTCGCTTCCAACCATCACTTGTCGTCCGTCGACGACCCTTGCAACTTCCCCTAGTGTCATTGCTCACAACCAGACCAGCCCAACTTCCACAAGGTCGACACTATGACTCATTCCCCTTAAACCACCATCCCTGCACGTCTCTTCTTAAGCGACCCTCTCGCGGCCACCCTGTCATCAAAGGGAACTCGCTTGTCACCAAAGCGTTGTTCCACCTCATGACCCTTCCCGGCAATCACGACCGAATCCCCTGGCTCCGCTGAGGCAATCGCGTAGTCGATCGCTGCAGCTCGGTCATGGATAGCAATATCTACCAGGCCTGAAGCCTGCCTATTCGTTGACACGATACCGTGCTGGATCTCCTTTATGATGGATTCAGGATTTTCAGACCTCGGATTATCCGTGGTCAATATCACCATTTCGCTAAGACGCGCCGCTACAGCGCCCATCAAAGGCCGTTTATCTCGATCGCGATCACCACCACATCCAAATACCGTGATGACCCTGCCATCGCCTAGCTCACGCACAGCGCCCAGTAAGGCCCGAAGAGCATCGTCCGTGTGCGCAAAATCCACCACAACCCATACGTCGTCGCATGAAGCCGACACTACCTCAAATCTCCCAGGCACACCCTCAAGAGCAGCCACGCCCTGCTGGATCGCCGGCAGCGGCACCTCGAGCGCAACCGCCGCTGCCACTGCAGCCAGTACGTTGTAAACATTAAGCCGACCTGGCAGCGATGTTTTTAGGTGCAACTGACCGATAGGAGTCCGTACATCAAGCGACGTGCCGGCTAACGTTGACTCAATCCGGTCTGGCATGATGTCTGCCACCTCGTTGATCCCGTAAGTAACCGGACGTGCGACCTGACTCACAAGGCGGCAACCGTATAAGTCATCGATGTTGATAATTGAAGGTGCTTCGTCAGGCAACATTCCAAACAGTCGCCTTTTAGCTTCAAAATAGCTCTGCATATCTGAATGGTAGTCAAGGTGATCCCGTGTCAAGTTCGAGAACACTCCAGCGGAAAAACAAGTCTCATCTACACGGCGCATAGCTAGCGCGTGAGAAGAAACTTCCATCACACATGCCACGCAACCATGTTCAACCATCTCATGCAGAAGCCCTTGAATTTTTGGTGCCTCTGGGGTTGTGAGTTCAGTCTCGCTTTCACGGCCACCTGTAAGATAGCCCACGGAACCGATGCGCCCACACCTCCAACCAGCCGACTTAAATATCGATGACAACAAATAGGTTGTCGTAGTTTTTCCGTTAGTACCAGTAACTCCCACTACCTTCAAATTGCGACTAGGATCGCGATAGAATGCCGAGGAGAGTTCGGCAAGTGCGAGCCGAGCATTATCAACTTTCACCAAAGAGCCACAGTCAACATCAGCAGGGTTCGAAGTCGACACGACCAAAACAGCTCCACGATTCATCGACTCTGATGCGAAATGGTTGCCATCATGATCCTGCCCTCGGATCGCCACAAAAACAGATCCCGGGCCAATCTCTCTTGAGTCGCAAGATATAGAGGTAACGGAACGATTCAGCACTGCCGGATCAACAACCTGAGCAACCCCTCCCACCTCCAGCACACCAGACAGGCGCGGAACCAGCTCCCCCACTGTCATCGTTTTGACCTCAACTCAGAAACCGCCTTCTTGGTGCGATTCAACCAGATGGTAAGCTCTTGGCCTCTACCAATAACCTGACCAGGTTGAGGCGCTTGGTCAGCAACAAAGCCAGAGCCCTTGAGGCGACTAGACAGTCCTAGACCTGTCGCTACTGCAACAGCCTTCCTGGCACTAAGTCCCCTCAGATCAGGCATAAACCCTTCAGAGACAGATTCAGGCTCCAGCGGTGTACTAACCTGAACCTGCTGAACCAATCTGGGGACAACCGGCGCAAGAATGGGAGGGGGAGCATCTACATTTGGAGGGATAGCAAGGTGCCTGAGGGAAGCCTCCGCGATCCGCTTGAACGCCGGTGCTGCAACAGATCCCCCGAAACGTGCAACATCATCAATAACGACGAGAATAGTAAGAGCGGGCTTAGTAGATGGCACGAACCCCACAAATGATGCAACATGGTCGGTTTCTGAGTAGCGCCCGTTCACAATCTTTTCA
>CEUS01276796.1_pt1 | contig 37257 bp, 31 predicted proteins | sample 427031 | NCBI WGS metagenome assembly CEUS01 (sample SAMEA2622837, study PRJEB7988) | marine metagenome | biome: marine biome (ENVO:00000447); feature: marine epipelagic mixed layer (ENVO:xxxxxxxxx); material: "saline water (ENVO:00002010), including plankton (ENVO:xxxxxxxx)" | depth 140 m | reverse complement strand
GTCCGTCAGTTTTTCAACCTTGCGTCCAACGACATTACCCGCCGTGATTTTGTATTCATCCTCCTCACTCTCCGGGTCCATCATGTTGATGGAAAGCGTCGTGCGGTCGAGCTGCGCCACTGGATTAGCGAAGGTCCCCTCTTCCTCACCGAATATATTTTCGGTACAAATCACCATAAAGAAGCGAGGCCCATCAATGTCGTTAAAATCACCAGATAGCGGAAACAACGGCAACATTTTGCCTTCAGCAAGATTGCCGTAATCTGAACTTAGCGTGGCCGAACTTTCCTCCATCCCCTCAAGCACAGCAGCTTTAGTCTTGCCGGACAACCTGTTGTCCTCGTCAATCAGTACGATATGGGCCATCAACTTCCCTGGCTTAAAAACCAATTTCCGAGACCCATCGGTCTCTTCAACAATCGTCTCATAGCCAAGAATATCCTCAGGCATGTAAGTGGGAAGACCCTGAATCCGTTCGAATTTCGCGTCTATCGCCATAGCGCAGGCGCTAACGAGGTCAGTCTTGCCTGTCCCAGTCGGCCCCCTGAACATAACGTGAGGCTGACGCAACAACTTGCTCTGACTTAGCTTGTCTGTGTAGGGCAGCAACGTGAAGAACGCCCACGATAGGATGCGAGCTGCGTCGTCGAGACCATAGAGCCACTTCGTCGACTCCTTCTGGAAACGTTGGACCACTTCGTTGGCCCGATCGAAGTCAACATCAGGATTGGGTTGGACGGCCATTGATCTCTCTTGCTCCCTTCTCTACGCAGAGCAAAGGCCGCGAGCGGCCAGTTACTCATTCATGCGACCCTAGGCCGCCGTAATCCAGCAAACAACTTTGATCACTCCGCCTGAGGAACCGTAGTCACCGACTGGGCCCCTAGTGTGTCCGCACGACGACACTCCGTCAAGTTGCAAAGTTGAACTTCGCATTCTCAGCAGCAACTAATTGCCGACCCGACATCGATGTCCGAAGTCGGCCATCTCCAGACTTTGCCCGGAGCTCCTGTATTGGGTTTCGTTGGCCCTATGTAGGATATTCTCCATGTCTAACACCATGGGTCGTGGAGGGGTCCCCTCATCACAGCAACCGACACGGCTGGCCAGAGAACCCAACTCCCACCTAGACAGTCGCCCTACTCACGAGACGCTTCCCAAGCCCCCGTACCATACCAACTGAAGCTTCCCTCAGCACCTTGGATCACGTCGCCCACAACCTCACCTTCGAAATTAATAGGCTGGTCTCCATCAAGATCTGGCACGACGATAACGAACTTAAGTACCGAACCTTCAACGGTCCCGTCCACCGACAACACCTCGTTATCGCCAAGGTCGATTTCACCACCCAACCGATCTCCATTCTGTTCGAACCGGGCCTGCCACGTCGTAACACCCGTCTGGGTGTCGAGCCGCATCTCCCAATTCCCGCTCACCCCGGATTGGGCCTGCAGCAAGGAAACTCCAACAACAAGCCAAACCGTCACAACGCTAACTAGTGATCTCCACATCATCGTTTCTGCCTCACTGACTTCAAGTCTCTCAGATGCTGAATGACCCACAGATGGCTCTTCACCAGCAGAATCCCACTGGTTACAATGGCAGGGCCAGCCAGGTTTATACCTATTTGACCACAAAAGCCCCGTAAGGGCTCCTGACCGGCAGCATTGGAACCAAGAGCACCCGCCTATATGACTGCGAAAATACGGGGGAGTCAGCTTATTTTTCGGTAACAGCTCGAATGAAGACGCCACCGATGGAACATATCAAGCCAGCAACACCTTTCCGGTGGATCGATTATCTAAGTCATTGTGACCAACCCGGCGCAATAAATCACCAGCGTCCACATGCGCAATTGATCACTACCTAAGTTCACCTCGCAACGCTACTTTGGACAGAGCAGAAAACATCGATGCCAGACACACACGGGCCCCTAATCGGAAAAAAATTACCGGCATTCTCTATGCTAGATGACGAGGACAATATCGTCGACAACACAGCACTCCTCGGTCATTGGACCGTCCTGTTCTTCTATCCCAAAGACCATTCGTTCGGCTGCACCCTTGAATCCTGTGCCTTTCGAGACCACCACAATAGCTTCGAACGTGCCGGGGCAACCATCTACGGCATCTCCACCGACGACGCTCGGTCTCATGCCGCTTTCCGCAAAAAACACCGTCTTCCATTCAATCTACTGACCGACGAACGAGAATCACTTGCCCAGGCCTTAGGACTCAAGAAAACTCTCGGACTACTTCGAGCTAGAGCCACCTTTGTGCTCGACCCCAGTGGTGTTATCCAATTCACTCATACGAGTCAGTTCGGTATCATCGGGCACATCCGCAAAGCCCGCGAAGCCATCCACCGCCAACAAGCACGCGCCGGAATGACCGACAGGTCATCCTCCTAGAACCAACAGCTAATAAGTTGATAAGCGCTGTTACCCGTGGCTGAAATGGTTACAGACAATCATGAAATGAGACGATATACACAGGCAACGATAGCACCTCACCGATAGAGATGTCTTGCCGCTGAATCCGGAGCCCCTCCATGAAACACCCAAACCCGTTTGACCCTAGAAACCACGCCACTTATACCCCTGACAAGATGGGCAAGACCACTATTTTCCGTTCCGAACGTATCCTAGTGGGGCTCAATGCCTTTGAACCTGGCCAAGAACATGCTGTCCACGAGCATGAAGGAATGGATAAGGTCTACCACGTCGTCGAAGGCCAAGGGCTGTTTCTGCTTGGAAAAGGCGAAACCCAGCCAATGCAGGCTGGAATGATGCTCGTGGCCCCAGAAGGCACAGCACACGGCATTCGTAACATTGGCACCGGACGACTACTTGTGGTTGCGATCCTAGCCCCAGCGCCATAGTGAGGGTACCCGGTCACGGAGTTGCCACCGCGTTTGGAGGGCTGGAGGGCTGACTAAAGAAAGCTATCGAAACCCTGCCCACGAGCAAGACCACAACGCCACCCACGTTCCTCCTGCGAAGAACTTTTCCAAGTGAGGCAAGCCAAGCTAGATATCAAAATATAGAATGTGCCTGAATCTTTTAAGATCTTCGGACATCAATCGATGAGAAAGCAGCTCCATCTGCATCTAGGCGACATAGATTCACCACCCTAAATCATTCGACTAGATCCATCGTTTCGCTCCCCCAGCAACAACACCCACCCGCTCGGGGTTGCCAGCCAGTACAGGCCAAACCGCCTCATGACACTCTCCCAAGACCAGTCCAGCCCCATTAACAATCCCAATGCTTCTCTTCGACGCCTGATCATTCCTATCTATCTGCCATCAATGCTAATGGCAGTTGCCCAGATGGCACTGCTCATAGTTCTGCCGCTCTACATACTCGACCTTGGTTCCGGGGTAGCAGAAGCGGCCTTTGTGTTCGCGATGCGCAGCCTTGGGAGCGTTTTAGTCAATGTCCCAGCGAGCCTCGCCATCTCCCAATACGGACACCGACCCAGTATGGCTGTCGCCAACGTTATGATGGGCCTTAGCGCATTCATCATCTCTATCTCCACATCAAGCTGGATCATAGCCATAAGCACACTGGTTTTCGGTGCCGGAATGGGCACCTGGCTGTTGGCTAGATTGGCCTACATCACCGGACAGCTACCGAACCACAGAAGAGGCACAGCCCTTGCTACACTCGCAGGGCTACAGCGCCTTGGGATGTTCGTCGGACCTTTACTGGGTGGACTAGGTGTAGACAACGCGGGCTATTCCACCGTGTTTGCTGCAATCTCGCTCACCGCTCTGGTAACGGCAGCTCTGGTCTGGTGTTTTACGTCTTCGACACTAGACCAACATCCCGTCGATGTTAGAACACCTTCCCCCTTACAAGGCTTCGACCCACCTCCTGCAGGCCGGCGACCCGCATACAGCCTCTTCACACTAATCCCGGGCATCATTGGCCACTATCGGACCCTCTTCGCCACTGCCGGCACATTCGTATTTGCTTTACAACTAGTCCGAGAGCAACGAAACCTGTTAATGGTGCTCTGGGGCACAAATATCGATCTAGATGCCGAAACTATCGGCCTCATAGTTAGCACTGCAGCGGCAGTCGACATGGCTATGTTTCCACTAGCTGGTTACATCATGGACCATTGGGGTCGCAAGGTTGCTGGAGTGAGCTGCATTGGCTTTCTATCAATCGCACTGGGACTACTACCACTAACCAGCTCGATGCTACCGTATCTCCTGGCTGGCATCATCGCCGGAATTGGCAACGGCTTCGGCAGCGGCATCATCCTCACCATGGGGGCAGACCTCGCCCCCAAGCATGAGCGAAGTCAATTTCTAGGCGTCTGGCGGTTCGTCGGCGACCTAGGCGCACTAGCAGGGCCGCTTTTGACATCACTGTCGACCTCACTGATTGTCGCCCTAGAACTTTCCGCACTTGTCGGACTAACCGGTGGCTTGATTCTACTTTGCTGCGTTGCTGAAACCCTCTCGAGAAGAGCGCCGCAATAGCGGTTTCGCGGTACATGTACAGCCGCTCATAGATGTTGGATATCCTAGGCTGGAAGTCAGAGTTGGCAGCCAAGTAGAAAGCGCCAGTCACCACAACGGTTGAGACAGTCGGACAAAAATGTTTGAATCGGAGCGTGTTAAAACTTTCGCTCCTGTTAATTGCCTGTCTGAGTGTATTGGTGTCCACTCCTATGACGTTAGCGTCCCGAAGTCAACAACCCACCAGACATATCACCGGTATCTGGGCCACTGAAAACAATGAAGCACATGTGGAGCTCTGCAAGAAGGGCGGTGAAATTTTCGGTAGATTTGTGCGGTTTCTGCACGAGCCACCCCATGGTGGTCTGGATTTGAAAAACCCTGATCCGTCCCGCCGACAGCAACCCTTAGTGGGTAGGTTCTTTATCCGAAACTTTGAGTTCGACAACGGCAGGTGGAGACACGGACGTATTTACAACCCGGACAATGGAAGGGAATACAAAGCCGATCTAGAACTCACTGAAGGCATCCTAAATGTGCGTGGCTGGATAGGATTCCGATGGTTGGGACGAACCGTCCAATGGTCCCGAATCCTCCAGGCTTCACCCGGCGAAAGTACCTGCAGTAATTAAGGGCCACAATCACAGGGAATCAACGGTCCGAAAAACCGGCAATGGCAAAAGCCACGGTTGTCATCCCGTGTCGACCAGTTTTCCGCTCGGCGGTTCTCGTAAGAGCCTCTTCACTCGCGTCTACATTCAACTGAACGCGTGCTTTCTCAAGCTCTGCCGTTGTCGCACCTCTAAAACACAACGGACAAGGTGGATAACTCTGGCCACTGAGACTAAGGGGAGGACCATGTGTACGACACACAATCGGCCGCCAGCTATACAGGAGACAGCTACCCGTTTCTGGATCAAGCGCCGGACACGGAGCTCCTGAAAATCTCGAATGGAATCCAGATTCATCCGTTTCATCCAGAAAAATGCCAACTCGGTCATGCGGAAACCACACGGCCTGTTCGGACACAGCCTCACCAGCTCTTTGCCGTACCGCAGCCACCTGTGCCGATTTCCATTTCCCTAGCTCTCTGAGACCTTCTTGTAACCGCCATGCATCAAGTTGAGTTATCGCGAACGGTCCGAAACAACATGGAGAGCAACCCGGTTGACAAACCAAGTGGTGTCCAGAGGCACCCACAGCTCGGCCTGTCACCGCGTCGACAATAGCGATCAAGCGCCCGTCACCTACAGCAAGAGACACTGCTCCACCCTACCTCCGCGAGAGATAATACGCTCGTCCGTTGATCAGCATCGACACTAACCCTTCGTACCAACAAAAACCTCTCGCGCCATAAACGCTAGATGTGCCCGAGCACCGGGTGAGGTGTGTAGAGTTCCTCAAGGGCAAAACACTCATCGTCGTCAAGCCTAATCTCCAAAGCCGCGACCAATTGATCAAGTTGCTCAGGTCTGGATACACCAATAATCGGTGCAGTCACTCCAGGTTGCTTGACCAACCAGGCGAGCGCAATCTGAGCTGGGACCACTGATCGCCGGCTAGCTAGGTTTTTCACCCGCTCAACGATCTGAAAATCACACCCCGCGAAATAGAGCTTCCTCGCAAAATCATCACTCTTCGCACGGTCGGTGGTTCCCCAATCCTCTGACTGGGGCTTCCGCGTTCCAGCGAGGAACCCGCGCGCCAGAGGACTCCATGGGATGACACCTACACCTTCAGCCTGGCAAAGCGGCACCATCTCCCGCTCCTCCTCACGATACACAAGGTTGTAATGGTTCTGCATCGTAACGAAACGTGCCCAACCGTGCCGCTCAGCCAAGTAGAGGGCCCTGGCAAACTGCCACGCATACATGCTCGACGCCCCCAAATACCGAGCCTTCCCAGCCCGCACAATGTCATCCAGTGCTTCAAGCGTCTCCTCAAGTGGGGTATACGGGTCGTATCGATGTACCTGATAAAGGTCAACGTGGTCTGTCCCGAGCCGCCGCAAGGAGTTGTCAATAGCATCAAAAAGGTGCTTTCGGGATAGCCCACGGTCATTAGGTCCCTCACCAACAGGGAAATATGCCTTGGTAGCAATGACCACCTGATCCCGACTGGCCAAGTCCCGGACAGCCCGCCCAAGAATTTCCTCACTCACGCCAAGCGAGTACATATCCGCGGTGTCGAAAAAGTTAATCCCGTGCTGGAACGCTTGTTCGATACAGCGGCGCCCATCCTCCTCAGGCAATACCCAATCCCGCCAACTTGGAGACCCGTAGGTCATCATGCCGAGACACAATCGCGAGACCTTGAGACCGGTGCTACCGAGGCGGACGTAATCCATTCAGTATTGTCTCGACAATCCTACCAGACGACGCTGGTCAGAGATTCACGCAACAAGTGAGATACAAGGGACCCCAAGCAACCGATAGAAGCACATCGTCTAGCGGCCGCCTTCCCCCAGCAGACCTAGTGGCAGTGACCATGGTCGACCGACCACACTTGTCCTGGTGGACACGCGGCATTTGTGGACGCCGTATCGGTCCTAAAGCTCATCACTAGCACCGCCAGAGTGACTAGAGCCACTCCGACAATAGCGATCCATGTGGTCGAGCTAAGCGTCCCACTTTTCCGCTCACAGCATTGCTTAAACTTCTTTCCACTGCCGCAGGGACAGGGATCGTTCCGACCAACCTTCGAGATGCGGGCCATGGTGACAAACTCCTAGGAACCTCGGGTTTGCATATCAGACTCTGCATGTACGGATAGGACTGCTAAACGCGAGTCGCCAGCAGGGCAGGCGCCCATTATACTGCATGGGGCACATTAAGAGACTTTACTCTCGGACAACTTCAGACATGATAAACGATGCGCACTGCCACTTCTTCTCCGCCCGCCTCTTCGAGGTGCTCGGCCAAAAAACGACGCCACCACTAACTGACAACCCCGCTATCTCGATTCCTGAGAGACTAGGTTGGGAGCCACCTGGACCGGCAGCAACACTAGCTGACAGGTGGGTCGAAGAACTCGACCAACACGGAATAACTCGTGCTGCAATCATGGCTAGCGTCCCAGACGATGAAGCTTCGGTTGCCACTGCCGTTCGCCGACACCCTGGTCGATTTGTTGGTATGACCATGGTTGACCCTACCACTCCCGGCACGTTGACACGCGTCAAACGAGCACTAGAGACTGATGGACTTTGTTCTGTATGTCTCTTTCCTGCAATGCATGGTTATCAACTCAGCCACGAGGCGGTGGAACCATTGTTTGCCATGGCAGAAGAAACCAATGCTGTAGTTTTCGTCCACTGTGGAATGCTCACGATCGGAGTCAGGCGAAAATTAGGAATCCCAACACCAGTCGACCTCAGAGCGGGTGACCCACTAGCAGTAGCAGCTCTTGCCTCTCGACACCCCAAACTTCCGGTAGTGATTCCACATTTCGGTGCCGGACTCCTCAGAGAAACTCTAATGGCAGCAGACCTTTGCCCTAACATCTATCTCGACACTTCAAGCTCGAACAGCTGGATCAAATATTTGCCAAGCCTCAAGCTCTTGGATGTTTTTCGGCAAGCGATCGAAACACTCGGCCCTGAACGATTACTGTTCGGTACCGATTCATCCTTCTTTCCTCGTGGCTGGCAGAAAACCATCTTGGAAACCCAACTCTGGATCTTGGACGAGCTAAAGATTGATTCATCAGGACGAAAAGCTATTTTGGCCGGTAATTTCGACAGCATATTCAATCAAACAACGCCAACGTGATATCAACTGCTTAAAGGGCAGTGAGCGTTTTCCTCACTCGACCCCACTGGTTCGAAAGGGACCCATCCAGTAATCTCCCTCCAAAAACGAACGAACATTTTCCGGTGTCACGGTGGTGTTAGAATTTCCGCCTCGTCACTTAAATTTGACACTATGGCGCATCAATCACCTACAACCAGAATAACTTAACAATATGAGAGCTAGTCTCTGGAAGACGGTGAGCATCGGCCACTTGAGAAAGAAGAGACCGCCGACAGACAACCGGGTAAACCAGGCCCGTCTCAATCAGCGGCTAGCACCTCAACCCTGCCAGACTTTGTAGCTCAACGACCTTCATCAAATTTATTAACTGTCCCATGTAAGTCACCTGTAATTTTCTAGAACAATCTCAAAACTAACTAATAAGCTCCAAACTCAATCGCCCCTCAGCCTTACATCTCAGAGCATCCAGGATTATAATCACCGAGTACGGTAGGCTGTGACAGACTTGGTGCTATCCCTGAAGCCTATGGCGTACCCGGTCGCGGTACTAGAGCTGGGAACGCTAAGCCAGTTTGGACATCACCAGCCCTCGGAGGTTGGATTTCTCTCACATCAAGCTCAAGCTGCCTGACATAATTTCCAGTCTCATTGGACTGCCCACTAACGCCACCACACATGGAAATCAGGATCAAGCAGATCGGACTCTGGCGCACTGAAGTGGCCCACCGACCAGGCGCACTAGCGAAAGCCCTCGAACCACTCGCCCAGCAAGGTGCTGACCTTAAGGTGGTACGAGTTCGAACAGCACCTCAGAAAAAGGCACGGAAGATAATCGAAGTGTACGCAGGAAAAGGACCCCGGGCCCAAATGGCGGCACAGGCGGCCGGATTCAGCCTGACGCCACGTACAACCCTACTACTGCAGGGCGACAACCAACCCGGATTCGCCTACGCGGTCGCTAACGCTGTAGCCTGGACAGGAATAAGTGTTAGAGATCACGAAGCTGGAGTCGTGGCTAATCAATTCTCATCTACCCTAACGTTCGACAGCGAAGCAGAAGCACGTAAAGCAGCCTTACTTATACGTAAAGTAATTCGTGGTATCTCAACAAAGAACCAAACAGAACGGTAAACATATGCGCCTGTTACTAATTGGCTACGGTCGGATGGGCAAATTAGTCCATCAACTCAGCGGTTCGTTCGGCTGTGAAGTAGCAGATCGGCTCGACATCGACACCAACGTCGGTGGCACCGGAATCACGGAGAAGAGGGTCCAAGGAATCGATGTTGCCATTGATTTCTCGACGGCGGACGCTGTGGTCGACAACCTGCCTCGCCTCGCACAGCTCGGTATCAATGTGGTGGTCGGCACAACCGGCTGGCAGGCCAATGAACAAGCCATGCGGACAGTCGCGACAGATGCTGGCATTGGCGTGGTAGCTGCCGCAAATTTCTCCCTAGGCGTAAACCTATTTTTAGCATTGACCGAACGGGCAGCGGAACTGTTCCAGCCACGCCCAGAATTTGGGGCCTGGATTCACGAAATACATCATGCGGCAAAGGTAGACGCCCCCTCAGGCACTGCCCTGGCATTGCAGACCACAATGCAACAGCACGGCTACTCGAACCAAATTGATATGGCATCTACCCGAGCAGGGTCAGCGCCAGGCAGCCATGCTGTCGGATTCGACGGGCCAGTCGAATCAATAGTCCTGAAACACTCTACCCGAGACCGGGCGACCTTCGCCCGGGGAGCTCTTGAAGCTGCACGATGGGTCAAGGGCAAGGCTGGCTGGTTTTCGATGCGCGATGTGCTTGAGCTTAATTGAACATCGCAGTGAATTTACCACTGACCCGGGAAGTGTCAGGCAGAGCAATGAAGGTCTCTGGCGGTGAATGAGATGACTCCCAATTTTTCTGGATGCGGTACGGCACTGGTAACTCCGTTTACCGCTAGCGGTGCGGTAGACGAAGCCCGCATGCACGTGTTAACTCTTCGTCAAATTGAAAACGGCGTCAACTTTCTTGTTCCCTGTGGCACCACCGGAGAAAACCCAACCCTATCAGGCGCTGAGCAGCGAAAAATAGTCGAATCCGTAGTTGAGACAACAGCTGGCCGGATCCCTGTGCTGGCAGGTGCTGGAGGTTACAACACACAGACTGTGACTCAGCTAGCAGCTGACATGCAGCGTGCCGGTGCGGACGGGATCCTCTCAGTGACCCCCTACTACAACAAACCCACAGCAGAGGGCCTCTATCAGCACTACCAAGCGATAGCCGATAGTGTTTCTCTACCGATTGTCGTTTACAACGTACCAGGACGAACCGGCTGCAATATCGATGTAGACACCGTGTGCCGATTGGCCGAACTGCCGAATATCGTAGGAATCAAGGAGGCCTCGGCTGACATGGCGCAGATGTCAGAAATATGTCGTAGCGCACCAAGCGGGTTCAGCGTACTCGCAGGGGATGACCTATTCACACTTCCACTAGTAGCTATCGGCGGACACGGAGTCATCTCCGTGGTGTCTAATGAGGTGCCTGGAGAAATGTCTCAACTCGTATCTGCTGCACTAAATGGAGACTTCGCAGAGGCACGTCGGCTGCACACAAAGTTGCTTCCTTTGATGCAAGTGAATTTCATCGAATCTAACCCTATACCGGTCAAAGCGGCCATGGCGCACCTTGGCCTGCTCAATCCACACTATCGACTACCCATGGTGACACCTAAGCCAGCCTCACTAGAACAGATCAAGCGGGTGCTTGATGCTCTAGGCCTAACTCCAGACGCGCGATGTTAGGAATTCGTGTTGTTAGCTTGTTAGAAGGTTTTCCCTGTCAGCAATTACTGATCCCTGGTGGTGGGCTCCTTCGGGAGACAGTCTCAGTTATATATCCCATAGCACCCAAGCCACACGATGGAATAATAACCCTAGGGAGTGAAGAAGGGCGGTGGCGATCCGCCAACACAGTAAAATATTTCCCATACCCTTCTACCAATGCCAAAATCCAAAACGGAGAGAACACTAGTGACTGATGAATTGTCGTCAATCGCGACAACCATTGAACAACTACATGAGGCTGGAGTCGATGCCGATCAAGACACCGCTCGAGCTGTCTTTGCGTCCTTCCGGGCAGGTCTCTCGGATGGTCGCATTCGTGCCGCAACTCCCGACAAGGCAGAACCTACCGGTTGGAAGGTGAACACCTGGGTAAAACAAGGCATATTAATCGGTTTTCGTTGCGGTGAAATATCCTCGTTTCCTGGTGCCGACCCAACAGTGCCGTTCTTAGACAAGGACACACTCCCACTTAAAGTTCTCGGACCGTCTTCACGAGTGAGGCTAGTGCCTGGCGGTTCATCGATCAGAGACGGCTCCTATGTCGGGCCAGGCGTGATTTGCATGCCTCCAATGTTCATCAATATCGGCGCATATGTCGATGAAGGGACTTTGGTCGACTCCCACGCTCTCATAGGGTCCTGTGCACAGATCGGTAAACGAGTTCACGTAAGCGCGGGTGCTCAAGTAGGAGGCGTACTAGAGCCGATCGGAGCCCTACCTGTTATTGTCGAAGACGACGTACTTGTTGGAGGAAGTACCGGCATCTACGAAGGGGCTGTTGTAAAGGCCCATGCGGTTATAGCAGCTGGGACAGTCTTAACCGGCTCAACCCCAGTCTACGACCTCCCACGGGAAAGAGTGCTCACTCCAGAATCTAGCTCGCCGGTCGTGATTCCTGAGGGAGCAGTCGTGGTACCAGGCAGCAGGGCGGTCACAGCTGAGGCCGGACGGAGGTGGGGTCTCTCTCTAGCAACGCCAGTCATTGTCAAGTACCGAGACGACAAAACCGACGCCAGAACTGAACTCGAGGCTTGGCTCCGATGACATCCTATAACGTGGTGTCGTTAGCTCGGTCACTAATCGACATTGATTCGACCACTGGACAGGAAGGTTCAGTATCAAGATGGCTCGCCGAATGGCTAAGGGGCCGTGGATACCAAGTCCAAGAACAACCCGTTGAAGGCGACCGGATCAATCTTTACATCACTCTTGGTAAGCCGGTTGTCATCCTATCCACGCATCTCGACTGTGTTCCCCCATATTTTCCTAGTCGAGAAGAAAACGGCTGCCTGTACGGACGTGGAGCATGTGACGCTAAAGGAATCGCCGCAGCACAAATTGGTGCCCTGGAACAACTACGCCAAACCGGGGAAACGCGAGTCGGTTTGCTTTTGGTAGTTGGGGAAGAACGCGGGAGTCACGGAGCTCGCACCGCGAATAAGACGCCACCAGGCTCTCGATACCTAATTAACGGAGAACCAACAGACAACCGTTTGGGGGCGGCAACCCGAGGGGTCTACCGTGTACGTCTGCAGGCCCATGGGCGTGCTGCCCACTCATCCCATCCCGAACTGGGAATATCTGCAATTGAGAAATTGCTCGATGCTCTAGTGGACCTCCGCAAGATCGCCCTTCCGACAACTGCCAAACTCGGAAGTACCACGTACACAGTGGCCCTCATCAACGGAGGGATCGCCCCCAATGTCGTACCACCTCACGCGAGCGCCGAGGTTAATTTCCGCCTTGTAGGACCTAGCCGAGACGTACGAAGGGCTCTTCATCCTTTGTCAAAGCTGATTGAACTCGAGGACATTATCGAAGTCCCCCCAGTTGAAATGGTAACAGTCCCAGGTTTCGAAACCGCTGTTTTTCCGTTCACAACCGACATCCCTTTCCTCTCTGCTTGGGGTAAACCGTTACTCTTTGGCCCTGGCTCGGTGTTGCTAGCTCACACCGCTGACGAGCATGTCCGCATCGATGAACTGCGTGCAGCTGTCGATCATTACACCCAAATAGCAGCAACGCTACTCACGCGAGCCTAGTGACACCGGGGACCGCTCCAACCTGATATCGGCAAGCCCCACCCGATTTATTGGAGTCTCGCCATCAGTCGGCATCCTCTCGATTCGATCAACCACATCCATCCCCTCAACCACACGGCCGAACACAGTGTAAGTCTCATTTAATGCAGGAGCCTCATCCGTAACGATGAAGAACGAAGTCGACGCACTGGCTTCATCGACGCCTCTGGCCATCGAAACAATACCCCTCACATGGGGTGTATCGCTAAACTCTGGTTCAAGGGTACTCACCAATATGCGTTGCTCCTCCGTGAGTGGACTAAGACGACTAGGAAGAAAACCAGTCTGAACAACAAAGCCTCGCACGATGCGGTGGAAAGCCATGCCGTCGTAGACACCGGCATCAGCCAACCGTAAAAAATTTCGAACATGTCCAGGTGCACGATCTGGGAAAAATTCGACCGTAATCGTCCCCTCGTCGGTTTCAAGAATAGCCCGATAATTCGCAAGCTCTTGGATACTTTCGACGCTAAAGGACAAAGGCGGGGGCGCCTGCCAGTCCCTAACCACCACCGAAATGATTTCGACCCTCTCGGTAACTCGACCTTGAGTATCAACCGGTAGCTCAGAGATACGAGTGACAACTGGAAGCCCTTCAGAGACCCGTCCCCAAATGGTGTGATGGCCGTCGAGTCCTGGTTGGGCCACAACACAGATTAGGAATTGCGTTCCGCCGCTGCTTGAATCCCCTGGCACAACCACCGCCGAGACGGTACCAGGTATGTGCTGCTCGTCATTCGGTTCGGCCTCCACAAGTCCCAAACCGCCGCGACCATATTCATCCAAGCGCGCTAGGTCCTTGGTGATCGGATCGCCTCCCTGGATTATTCCTCTAGCCACCGTCCTGTGAAAACTAGTCCCCGTGTAAGTGCCTTCTTGGACTCCCTGAAGAAACAGTCCAACGTGGTTAGGGGCTGATTCTGGCAAGAGATCGATGACAAAACTTCCCTCTGTTGTCTCTACCACTGCCTGCTTGTTTAACATCTCTTCGAGACTAAACGATGTCCTGTAAGGTTCTGGCCGCTGTTGCGCCAAGCCCAACGCAGGCAGTAGCAGTATTCCGACTAGCCAAACTAGTCGTCTAACACCCCTCCCAGACTTAGCCATTAATACACCCTCCAGCTTGAAAAGCATTATTCCAATAGAGCTTAATAAGCAAAGCTCTAGTAGAATCAATCCGATGTCAATTCTTCAGGACCAACCGGAACCGCCCTCGCGTCCCAGGAAAACATTTTTACTTTTTTTCGTCTTGACTGCAGTCATTGGAACGGCCACCTACTTCGAAATATTCCCGTCAGACTGGACCTGGTGGTTCGATGCCCCAAAAACGACCGATGACTCACCTGCACCGCCACCTCGTGTGGAAAATACAGCACCTGCGACAGAACCGACAACCGCTCCTTTGACACCGGAGATCCCTGAACCGGAACCAGCAGTCCCACCAGAACCGGCACCAGAACCCGCCATTGAACCATCCATTCCGGTATCAAGACCGGCACCCTCACTACGGGTATCCAGCGATGTGCCTGAAGCATCAGTATTCCTAGACCGAGAGTTCCTAGGTACAACACCATTAGAAATTATCGAAGTGTCACGTGGTCCCCATCGACTGAACGTCTCAGCCGAAGGGCAAGAAGGTTTCGCCCAGACCATCGAAGTCGGGGACGAGCCGCTATCGATCGAGGTCCGATTCCTAGAAATTCGACTCAACACTCAAGTTGAGGTGGTACACAAGCACCGGTTCGGTTCCTGTCGAGGACTGCTACGAGCCGACCTCGAAGGGATTCACTATGAAACCGGGGATGATGATGCATTTTCGATACCACTATCTGAAATTGAAGAGCACACTATTGACTATCTTGATCACACGCTAACACTAAAGCACCGTGAGGGTCGAACCTATAACTTTACTGATGAACAAGAGAACGCTGACGCCCTCTTTGTCTTCCAGCGAGACGTCGAGCAGGCTCGGGCTCGATTGGCAACTGCAAGTGAGTAACATTAACGCTAATAGAACCACTCAATATGGCACTGCTGATCAAAATATTGGCTCTAGCGGATTAACCTCATGGTCCGGACGGTCTCAAGCTGCTCCGTCTCTACAAGAATCGACGATGCAGGAACCACATCGAGGAGCCTTCGCCACGGCCCACACCCGAAAATTCAACCGATCTTGATAAGCTCTCTGGTACTCCGGTGCCGCTCGACAACTTCTCTCCCGAGTCGTTTACTTAGGTACACCTTCGATGCACTCGAATTGTCTAAATTCGGTTCGAGTTTGATCACATTGAACTCTAATTGGTCCAACGTAGCACGCATGTCATAGAAGCGATTCTTGGTCTTCACGACCACCTCATCAAAACCATGGTCGAGCGCCCAGGCCTCCTGCTGCTCAGTCAGGGCCCTAAAAAATCCTCTTCCTCTCCAATCCCTGCGGGTTCCGCCGATCCAACTGTAGAGAATCCGCCGGTTTTTGAACTGCACACACCCGGAAAGTCGAGACACAAGATCGGCCAACTTTTTGTCAGTTTCAAAAGGACGCAGTTCATGGGACACCTTGAAGGCCACCGGAACCACTGTCTCAGGATCTGACGTTAGCGCTGCCTCAGCCATCACAATCTGGTGATCGCGCGAGCCCAATCGGCTAACAACCTCAACAGAAGTCTTTCGCCTAGGAAATTCGCCAAAAAACTCTTCGATGTACTGAATTTCCAGGGCACCTTGCTGAAGACCGTACTGTCTGATGTGATAGGCCATTAGACTCTACTTGAGACCCACGCTTTCCATAACGTCCGACTTCCCATACTCGATTCTTGATTTTGGCTACCTTTATAGACAAAGGCAGGGATTCCCAACTGACACCAATAACGATTTGGCCAGCGAAACAGATTTTGGTCTGTGGCTAATCTTTAGGCTTAGACCCTGGCTGATAGGCCAACGCCGGTCCCAGCCAACGCTCAACCTCTCCAACCGTAGTCCCCTTCCGTCTGGCATAATTCTCGACTTGGTCTAACCCAATCCGACCCACCGAAAAATAATGCGACTGAGGATGGGCAAAGTAAAGTCCACTAACACTAGCAGCCGGGGTCATCGCTGCACTTTCTGTCAGGCCGATGCCAATAGCCTGGGCCTTAAGCAAATTGAACAGCTTGAATTTCTCACTGTGGTCCGGACAGGCTGGATAACCAAACGCAGGCCTGATGCCCCTAAAGCGTTCGCACAACAAGTCTTCGTGGGAAAGTTCCTCGTCTTCTCCGTAACCCCATTGACGCCTGGCCTCGGCATGCAGGTATTCAGCCGATGCTTCTGCGAGGCGGTCAGCCAAAGACTTCACCATAATGGCGTGATAATCGTCTTGGTCTTGCTCATATTCTGCGACCAGCCCATCGGCTCCAATGCCCGCAGTAACCGCGAACGCTCCAATGTGGTCGAGCCGACCACTAGCCCTTGGTGCAATAAAGTCAGCTAGTGACCGGTTAGGCTTGCCATCGGCCTGGATATCCTGCTGCCGCAGCATCGAAAACCGCACGCGCTCTTTACCTACTCCCGCAGCAGCTTCCTCTCCAAGAATTACGATATCACCCTGTTCACTAAACGCCGGCCAGAACCCGACCACAGCACGTACTGTGAGCAATCGCTCGTCGACGATTCGCTGCAGCAAAGAAACCCCATCGTCATAGAGCTTTCGAGCCTGTTCTCCATATACGGGGTGATCGAGGACAGCAGGAAATCGTCCCTTCAGCTCCCAAGCTGAAAAAAAGAACGTCCAATCTATCAAAGGAATAACTTTGTCTAGGTCTATTGAATCGAACGTTTGCCGACCAAGCTGGCTCGGGGTGGGCAAGTGCACCGAATCCCAGTCATCATCGAAACGATTCTCGCACGCTGAATCATAGGACCGCAAAGGCTTGCTTTGGCGAGTCTCGTACTGGGCTCTCAACACGTCCTGCGCTTCTCGATTAGAACGGTCAAAACTGGCTCGTCGCTCAGGCTGGAGTAGATTAGACACTACATCGATGACCCGAGAGGCATCGGCTACATGCACTGTACTCTTCTCATATACTGGCGCGATCTTCACGGCTGTATGCTGGCGACTTGTCGTAGCTCCACCGATTAGCAAGGGCAACTCAACGCCACGCTCTTGCATCTCTTTTGCCACAAATACCATCTCATCAAGGGACGGCGTAATAAGTCCACTCAAACCGACCAGATCTGCATTTTCGTCAATAGCAGTCTGAAGAATCGTGTCGCAGTGCACCATCACTCCGAGGTCAAGCACCTCATAGCCGTTGCACCGCAGCACTACCGCTACGATGTTCTTACCAATGTCGTGCACATCCCCCTTGACGGTCGCCAACACTAACCTGCCTTGTGACATCTTCGCCATACCACCGTTGGCCTGATCTTGATCCATATAGGGTTCTAGGTAGGCCACGGCCTTCTTCATGACTCGAGCACTCTTGACCACCTGTGGCAGAAACATCTTGCCATCACCGAACAAGTCTCCAACGATCTTCATCCCATCCATAAGAGGGCCTTCGATCACATCGAGTGGCCGATCAAGAACCTGACGGGCTTCTTCCACATCGGCTTCAATGTAGTCAACAACCCCATGTACCAAAGCGTGAGATAGCCGCTGAGCAACATCTCCTTCACGCCAACTTAAATCAATTTGTCGCTTCGACCCACTACCTTTGATGGTCCCGGCGAGTTGCACCAGCCTTTCCGTAGCTTCCGGTCGGCGATTAAAAATGATGTCCTCGACATGCGTGAGCAAATTTGGCGAGATGTCCTCGTAGAGGATGAGTTGACCTGCGTTGACAATTCCAAGATCCATACCGGCCTTAATGGCATGGTAGAGGAACGCCGAATGAATAGCCTCTCGAATGACGTTATTACCCCTGAATGAGAAGGATAAATTGCTCACGCCCCCGCTAACCAGCGTTCCCGGGCAAACTTCCTTGATGGTCCGAATGGCTTCGATAAAGTTGACTGCATAGTTGTTGTGCTCTTCGAGACCTGTAGCGATCGCAAGGATATTAGGATCAAAAATAATGTCGCTTGCTTTGAATCCTACTCGGTCAACAAGAAGCCGATATGCTCGTTGACAAATCTCTACCTTACGCTCGACCGTGTCAGCTTGTCCGGCCTCGTCGAATGCCATCACTACTACCGCCGCACCGTAACGCCTGATGGTGCTAGCCTTATCCAAGAAATCGGATTCACCTTCTTTCAAGCTTATCGAGTTAACAACCGGCTTGCCTTGAACGCACTTCAGTCCAGCCTCAATGACCGACCATTTCGAACTGTCGATCATCACTGGCACCCTCGCGATCTCCGGCTCGGTAGCAATGAGATTGAGAAACCGAGTCATCGCCCCTTCGGAGTCGAGCAACGCCTCATCCATATTGACGTCGATAAGATTTGCACCACCTCGAACCTGGTCAAGCGCCACTTCAGTAGCCGTCGTAAAGTCGTCCGACTTTATTAGCTTGGCAAACTTGGTAGAACCAGTGACATTGGTCCTTTCGCCCACCATCAGGAAATTACTGTCAGGCCCAACATTCAGTGCTTCGAGCCCACTCAAGCGGGTAGAATGTGAGGAATCGCCCGTTAGTCTACGGGGAGAGACTGAACCAACCATCGCAGCAATCGCGCGAATGTGATCTGGTGTTGTGCCGCAACACCCTCCCAGAATGTTGACTAAGCCGCTCGCTACAAGCTCTCGAAGCAGAGAGGCTGTTTGAGTCGGTTGCTCGTCGTATTCACCAAAAGCGTTCGGCAACCCGGCGTTCGGGTAACAACTGACGTAGCATTCAGCAATGCTGGCCAACTCAGTTAGATAAGGCCGCATGTCCCGAGCCCCAAGGGCACAGTTGATCCCCACGCTCAACGGCTTTACATGAGCAATCGACACATAGAACGCATCAATAGTCTGACCAGACAACGTTCGCCCGCTACGATCAGTGATGGTCACTGACAGCATCAGTGGCAACTTAAGGCCTCTCTCGTCAAACAGATCTTGTATTGCTACTAACGCCGCCTTAGCGTTGAGAGTGTCGAACACGGTCTCAACCAGTAGTAAGTCGCAGCCACCATCGACCAATCCACGGACCTGGTCTGAGTAGGCGTTCCGCATCGCGTCGAAGGTACTCGCACGAAAGGCCGGATCGTTGACATCTGGAGAAATGGAAAGGGTTCGATTCGTGGGTCCGATAGCACCAGCCACAAACCTAGGGCGGTCGGGAGTCCTAGCGCTCCATTTCCTAGCTTCCGCTTTAGCCAGTTGAGCTGCCGCCACATTGAGCTCATAGGCAATTGACTCAAGGGCATAATCAGACTGGGCGATAGCTGTACCGTTAAACGTATTCGTTTCGATAATGTCGCTACCAGCCTCAAGATACGCTTCATGTATGCCTTGGATTACATCTGGCTGAGTCAATACCAGCAGGTCATTATTACCCTTGAGTTCACAAGGGTGCCCCGCGAAACGATCTCCTCGAAATGCCGCCTCATCAAGCGCGCACCGCTGGATCATGGTACCCATAGCGCCGTCCATCACTAGAACGCGTTCGCTGAGCAGGCTTTCAATCCTGTCCCGCACGGTCTCACTGCCTGAACTGTAGTCGGTCTCGTTTCTCAAAATTCGCGCGTCTGTCATACTCTTTCCCGTTTAGTGCCCACAGCCGCCACCACGGCGAATGGGTTATCTTCGTGGCTGTCAGTCACTGAACGGACCAATAGATCCCTCAGTCCGGCCTCAACCATTAGCTCGGCCAACTTTTGAGAACTGAATCCGAGCCACCGATCCCCCAGTTGATCGCGAGTCCACGCCGCCTCGTGAGGCTCCAACTCAAGCACGAGCACTCGGCCGTTGTCAGACACCACACGCACGGCCTCCTCCAATGCCTTACACGGGTCACGGGCATGATGTAAAGCCTGAGAGAGTAGCGCCACATCAGCTACACCATCATCAATTGGTAATTTTTCAATATCTCCCAAACGCCACTCCACATTGGCAACCTGCTGGCTCGCAGCAAGGGCCAGAGCTTTGTCCAAGACTGGTCGCGATTGATCTACCGCAATGACCCGACCAGCCCAGCGAGCCACCTCCAATGTCAGGTGGCCATCGCCGCAACCCAGATCAGCCACTGTTAGAGACGGCAACAACAACCCGAGTCCCCTAGACCAAGCTTCCCAGCTACGCCCTGGCACCAATTGGCGCACCCTGTCACCATCGATCCCGTGATGGGACTCAGTATTCTCTTTCCGTTGCCGTAAAATCCTGCGCAGGCGAGTCTCATCACCTCGCACTATCCCGTCCCGCCGAGCATCCTCAAAATGGGTAAGCAACAACATCCAGACTGGACCCAAACGCGGGTCTGATTCATCTGGTTTAGCACGAAGGAAGGTAAACCCACCTACCCGCTCTTCAGTCACAAGTCCGGCCTCACGCAGTAGACCGACATGTCGAGAAACACCCGACTGGGCAATTCCCAGCACTGAGGTAAGTTCCTTCACATTGAGCCGCTCCCTAGTGAGCAACCTCAAGAGCCTCAGGCGAGCCTCATCGCCCAAAAGACGGAACAGCAGGCTAGCACCCCTCACATCCATGAATCTATATGTAGATATACATGGAGTCAACCGCAGTGATCTGTTCATTCACGGCGCGACCTTTGATCACGGATTCCAGTGAAACCCCTTTAGAACCACAAGCGGAGGGGCCGCGCAGAACTAGCCCCACCAACGCATTGCATCAGATGAAAGAAGCTTGCTAAGCTCGGAGCATGGCTAAACCAAAGTTCTTGGTAATTGTCGTTCTACCTTGGGTCTGGGGAGGCATGCTGCTCGCCCAGCAAGCGGGTGTACCCGTTTTCCGATCGGGCACAGAATTGGTTGACGTCTATATCACAGCTACCGATCGAAACGGTCGCTTGGTTCCAGATCTACTACAGGAAGACTTCCAGATCATAGATGAAGGGCATGATCAGGAAATCATCCTTTTTGAAAACGCGATCCGTCCGATCACTGTCGTAGTGATGCTGGACACCAGCGCCAGTATGACCCCTAGCCTGGATCTACTCCTAGCCGGGGCCGAGCAGTTCATCATCCGGATGTTGCCAGACGACCGAGGCAAAGTTGGTGCTTTTAACGACAAGATTCAGATACTCCCAGAATCGGACTTCACCGGTGATCGAGACACTTTGATCCGTGAGCTCGACAGCCTCCAGTTCGGTAACCCGACCAGGCTATACGACGCCATTGGCGCCAGCATCGAATCGCTGCGAGGCGTTGAAGGGCGCAAGGTAGTCTTGGTGTTTACCGATGGCGAGGACACTCAACACGAGATCGGGTGGCGGGAAGTATTGACAATGGCTCGAACCGAAGATGTGATGATCTACACAATCGGCCTCGAAAGCGACTATTTCAACGGCCTACGCCGAGTCCGTAGCCGACCAGACGGGCGACTCAAAACGTTTGCGGAAGAAACCGGCGGAGGCTATTTTGAATTAAAGGACTCCGACGAACTAGGCTCAACATTCACCCGTGTCGCCCAAGAACTCCACAGCCAGTATGTCCTCGGCTTCGCCCCAGACATCCGAGACGGCAAGTTGCATGAACTCGAAGTCAAGGTTAAACAACGAGGTGTAGCGGCTCGGGCTCGGCGAACCTACACCGCACCAGATGGACCGTGAACTAGCAACCCGTTATTTTGCAGATCTTGGTTCCCTTCCAGCACCTGCACAACGCATGTTATGAGTCTCTTGCTTTGTGCTACCCATGTCTCCGATTCGCAACCGACACAATGTTTGAAACCATAATCCTCAAGCAAAGGTGTTCGATGAACGATTCGAGCAACTGTTTTTCAGTCCTTGACATCGCATCAAAAATGCAACAATTCCCTGCAGACATCGAGCAGGTCTGAACCTCTGCCAATCGAAGGTCCTGCTAAAAAAAAGGGACACTTTGGCTCATCCAACCACAAGCACACCGTCGACATTTCCCACTACCAGAAGCTGCAGAGGAACATCATGGTACCGAAATACCCAGCACTGAGATCAATGCAAGCTTCTAGTGAAAGCCTTCAACACCCAATATTAGAGAACAAACTGACTTACCCGATCGCAGCCCCACGGTAGCCTCAAACGTTTCTTGATTGTGGCGGAACAGGTCCAAGAATCGATGAAGTATTCACTACCCGGAGTGCCTAGCACACTGTCTCGAGGAACACGCTCTGTCGCAATGGGCCGACTGGGGATGATAGCTACCAGTCAGCCACTAGCCTCAGCCGCCGGCCTCGATGTACTCAGCCATGGTGGGAACGCCATAGATGCAGCAGTAGCAGCAGCAGGGGTTCTAGCAGTGGTTGAGCCGACAATGACCGGCATTGGCGGCGACTTATTCGCAATTGTCCATAATGCAGCTACAGGCCTAACTCGCGGATTGAACGCCAGCGGCCGTTCCCCATCAAGAGCCACTCTTGACCAATTACAGGCCCAAGGGCACACATCGCTACCGGAACACGGAATACTGGCTGTGACTGTGCCAGGCGCTGTCGACGGTTGGTCACAACTGCTCAACGAACATGGCACCATCTCGCTAGAACAGGCGCTAGTTCCAGCTATCAACCATGCAAGAAACGGATTTCCTGTTTCGGAAGTAGTAGCCCGCCAATGGGAAAACGAAGTCCAAAAACTAGCGGAAGATCCAACAACCGCTGCCGTCTGGCTGCCACAAGGACTACCCCCTGAACCGGGCACTATCTTTCGCTGCCCAGCACTGGCAACAAGCCTAGAGATAATTGCCACCGACGGAAGCAATGCATTCTACCGAGGCAAGATCGCGGAAGAGATAGCCAGAGACGCTTATCGACGAGGAGGATGGCTCAGCTCGTCCGACCTAGCCGATCATCAGTCCGAGTGGGTCGAACCAATTCGGACCACCTATAAAGATGTAGAGCTACTCGAACTCCCACCAAATACCCAAGGATTCGTCGCACTCGAAGCCTTGAACATCCTTAGAAACGACGACCTGATTAAGCTGGGTCATAACTCACCTGATTACCTACATTTAGTCATGGAAGCCCTTGCCGTGGCATTTGCCGACCGGGACGCACACCTCGCAGACTCGGCCTTTGTACCCGACGAGACGCTTCAGCAACTTATCTCGCTAGATTACAGTCGAGCCCGCAGGGATGACATCGGGCATAAGCACACCGCAAAATCACCCCTAGCCCACTTCAATTTTCCGCGGGGGACCGGTGACACAGTTTATCTTGCTGCCGCCGACGCTGAAGGCAATCTGATTTCTCTTATTCAGTCACTTTACGCCGGCTTCGGCGCAGGTATCGTCGCAGGTGACACTGGTATCATTCTTCACAATCGAGGGAGCCTTTTCTCCGCCGATCCCTCCCACCCAAATCACCTAGCACCACACAAACGCCCACTTCACACCCTCGCGCCTGCAATGGCCTTCCGGCAGGGAAGACCGTGGCTGGCCTTTGGCGTCATGGGTGGCGACATGCAGCCTCAGGGACACTTGCAAGTGTTGCTGAACTTGCTCTGTTTTAAGATGAATCTACAAGAAGCCGGCGACTCACCACGCGCTCGGTACGACCCTCAGGGTATCGCCCTCGAAGCCGGGATCACCCAAACTACCGCAGCAACCTTAGAAAGCCGAGGGCACCGTATCGTTGAGGGCCTGGGATTCGGCGGATTCCAAGCCGTGATGATCGACCCTGAGAGCAGGGTCCTCCTAGGTGCATCCGACTCGAGGAAGGACGGACTAGCAATCGGGTGCTGAACCTTAACCGCAATCCTGAAGCAAGAACCCCTCTCGAAACGGATCATCATCATCGAGAAGGAAAACATGTTCGCCGGTAATCCACGCTGAACCTTCAATCTCTGGAACAATAGCCTCATATTCATCGACCATTGCGCGGCGGACGACGCGACCACGGAAATTGGTGCCTATAAGACTCTCATGCACAAATGTATTGCCTGGACCCAACACTCTCATGGCATCCAGCACTGCCATGACCGCCGCCGTTCCCGTACCGCAGGGAGAGCGGTCAACCTGTTGCCCAGCAAAGACCGTAACGTTCCGTAAGTCGGCATCAGCTCTTTCAGCCATACCTGTAAACACGGTCCCATATATTCCTTTGATAGCTGGGTACAGAGGGTGAATTACCTGCAGCGAAGCCTCCACAGCACGAGCAATATTCATGCCGGCTTGACGCAATCGAGCGAGCGAATCTGAGCGTAGTGGGATACCTACCGCTTCGCTGTCAACCACCGCATAGAAGGCGCCTCCAAAAGCAACATCTACCGGGACAACGCGTTCAGCGAGCGTAACCGAAAGTCCGGCTCGGTAGACGAAAGAGGGCACGTTTTCGAAAGTCACACCAGATACGCGCAAGCCAGATTGTGAATTGCTCGACTTCCCTTCTGAGACCCTAGCGCGAACAAGACCAGCAGGTGACTCCAATACAACCGTTGCCTGCCAATCAGTCACACCGATTAACCCTCTCTCGAGAGCAATCGTACAAACTGCCACAATCCCGTGACCGCACATCGTGCTGTAGCCGCTGTTGTGCATGAAGATAACCCCAGCATGAGCTTCTTCGTTGCACGGAGTAGTCAACACAGCCCCATACATATCAGCGTGACCACGCGGTTCACGAAGCAGTGCTTTCCTGTAAAAATCACAGTGCTCGCTCACCCACTCACGCTTCTCAAGCATCGAACCTCCCACAGGAGCTGGGAATCCGCCTGTGATAAGCCTGAGTGGCTCCCCAGCGGCGTGTGCATCAACCGTCAGAATCCGGTGAATCAAGAATCGCTCCTCACCTCAGAACAACATACACATTTACCCCAGAGGACAGCTTGTGTTATCACAGCACCAACTTATGATAGGCCTTTGTGGAGTTGAACCGTAAGGTAATGGGCGACGGCCGATTCAACAGCTATAGTGGATAGGAACGTCTCTGAACCGGCGCTTTCCTAAAGAAAAGCAACGCATCGTCTTCCTAGAGGAATGAGGAATCTTTCATTAATTCGGACAAACCCAAGACCAGACCGCCAAAACGAGGCCAAGGCCAATCAGGTGTGAGTCCTGAGCATGGTAGCGGTACGGGGAATCGAACCCCGGTCTCATGGATGAGAACCATGTATCCTAACCCCTAGACGATACCGCCAAAAGAATAGCAAACGAACCAGCTTTTATCCTATCAATGGCCTTCCCGAATGGTCAATCCACAACACGGCTTTATAATGGTCTGGTGATTCGTCTGGTGGTTGCGGTTATCGTTTTGGTTTCCTTGGGCGTTGCTGGCAGCTTGTACATAAATGCCGGTAACTCTCCTGGGCCCACAATCGCTATACACCAACCGATTGGTTTTATCGGTGGCACTTCTCATTTTGAAGTCAGCATAGACTCTGGCGACGGACTACTGACCTCTGCTACAGGCACTGTCGAACAAAATGGAATTAGCCACCCACTGTTTACTCTCTCCAACTCAACCCAGGCCAACATCACACAAGAAACCGAAACGCGAATTCGTGTCATAGGGGATCTGACACGCGAGCTATACCCTGAACTAGCACCCGGGCCGATATCTATCGTTGTCAGGGCATCACGCTCTGTGCTATTCGGATTACGAGAACAAGAATCTACAGCTCGACTTGACCTCGAGGCCCGCTTCGATCCGCCGCGCTTATCGGTAGCCTCTTCGTTCCACTACATTAATCATGGTGGCGCCGAGCTTGTCGTCTACCACATAAGACCGCCGGACGCTGAATCTGGTGTATTCGTTGGAGATCGATTTTTCCAAGGCTACCCTGCAACGGCTGCCGGCGTAGACAGCACCGACGAGACCCTTCGAGTGGCACTATTTGCTGTTCTACACGATCAAGAGCTCAACGAACCAATAAGGCTCTATGCCCGTGACGCCGCCGGTAATGAAGCAGAAGCCAACTTTGACTATCGTGTCTTTCCAAAGGAGTTCCGACGATCGCGTATACCCATTAGCGACGGATTCCTCGATAAAGTAGTTCCAGAAATTATTTCTCGAAGCAACGAATTCCGAACCCTGCCTATGCCACCAGACGCTGGACCTCTGGAGAAATATTTGGCCATCAATGGGGGCCTTCGTCGACTCAATGCCGAACGGATTAGAGCTCTTGCCGCAGATACCGCTGACACAAGATTATGGACCGGGCCTTTTCGACAACTAGCTAATTCTCAGGTTGAATCAGGCTTCGCTGATCACCGGACGTATATTTACGAAGGGCGTGATGTTGACCAGCAGGTTCATCTTGGGTTCGACCTTGCAGTAACAGCCAACGTCCCGATTCTTGCCGCACAGGCCGGGCGAGTTGTCTGGGCCGACTACCTCGGCATTTATGGGAACTGCGTAATTATCGATCATGGACTTGGTTTACAGTCGCTTTATGCCCACCTCTCCACGATAGGGGTTCAGACCGGCGACACAGTGGGACCAGACGACGAACTAGGCCGAAGTGGTATGACCGGCCTAGCTGGGGGCGATCATCTCCATTTCGCCACATTGCTGAACGGTTGGCCTGTTAATCCTACGGAATGGTGGGATCCACACTGGATAGAAGACCGAATCACCCGGAAATTGCGGCTCAACCAAGCGCCATAACGAACCTCCGAGTTTACAGGTTCTGCCCGGTATGGTAGTAATGAGAGGGTATGTTTGCTCGGTTGAAGGAAATCACGGACCGACCGAGCATTTTGATGGTCAAACCAGCGCACAGTGTGCGACCCTCTCGGAACACAACCGAATCAACCTTGAGCGTCCAGGAGAATCTCGATGCAGAAGCGAACTCTGTGGAAGTTAATTTCCGTTCTAACAATGATGGCTGCAGCCTGCGGTGGTGGCGACGGTAGTAGCGAAGACCCAGCTCCCCCCACAGAAGCGGCAGCCCCGGCTTTTGACCCTGCGACCGCAGGCAACATTTCCGGCATGGTAATGATCGATGGTGAGATGCCAGCTGCCGAAGAGCTGACAATGAACTCGGACCCTGTCTGTGCGATGTCCGCTACGAACACAATGTCCAACACTTTCGTGGGTGGCAACGGGCACCTGGGCAACGTCTTTATCTATGTCAAGGAAGGACTCGAAGGCCAGAGCTTCCCGGCAGCGACCGAAACGGTGACGCTGAACCAAGAAGGATGTCGCTACACCCCACACGTGTTTGGCGTACAGGTGGGTCAAACCGTACAGATTGTCAATAGCGATCCCACCCTCCACAACATCCATGCGACCCCAACGGAGAACGACGAATTCAACATGGGGCAGCCAATCCAGAATATGACCTTCGAACGCACCTTCGACAGTCCGGAAGTCATGGTTCCGTTCAAATGCGATGTGCATGGCTGGATGAATGCCTATGTGGGAGTGGTTGCTCATCCCTACTTCGCCACAACTGGTCAAGATGGAATGTTTGACATTTCCTCACTGCCACCGGGTGATTACGTAATTGAAGCCTGGCATGAAGCCCTTGGCACTCAAACCCAGAACATTACAGTCACCACCGGCGGCACCGCAGAGGTTTCATTCACATTCACAGTATCGTAAGGACACTGCCTAGGCTGGGCCGGACCGACCGAACAGCATATTGCCGACGGTCGGTCTAACCCGCTTGTACCGTTCGGCTAAAGGCCACCCTTGTGTCGCCCGGTTTCCGAAAATGACCTGGCTTCATAACTACTCTCGCCTCCTTGCTGTCGCTACCGTCCTCCTAATTGCCGCTGGGGGCATGGTAACCAGTACGGGCGCGGGTCTGTCAGTGCCGGACTGGCCAAGCTCGTACGGCTATTTCATGTTCGCGTTTCCTCTATCCAGTATGGTCGGAGGCATCTTCTATGAACATGGGCATCGTCTCATCGCTTCCACTGTGGGCATACTGACGATTGGACTAGTCATATGCTTATGGCTGTATGACCCCCGCCGGTGGATGCGATGGGTTGGAGTCGCAGCCCTCGTAACAGTCATCCTGCAGGGCATCATGGGTGGCATCACAGTGCTGTACTTTCTACCAACCCCAGTCTCGATCTCTCATGCGGGAATAGCCCAAATTTTCTTCTGCCTAACCGTATCCCTGGCTTTGTTCACCTCTCCAGGATGGCACAAAACTTACGAGGCCACTAAACACAACGACCACATCATTAGTACACTGGCTACAGGACTCCCTATCCTAATTTATGTTCAGATTCTTATCGGTGCCACAATGCGCCACACCGGAGCTGGGCTCGCAATACCAGACTTTCCTCTCGTTTTGGGTGGCCTAGTGCCTCACACTTGGAACTTCAGTATCGCCATTCATTTTCTCCATCGTCTAGGCGGGATAATCACTACCCTAGCGATCTTCGCCACTCTGGGCCACCTCCTAACTCATCACCGCACACGACGCGACCTCATCAGACCGACCTGGTTTTTAGCCCTTCTGGTGGTGATACAAGTCGGGTTAGGAGGTTGGACAGTCCTGAGCCAACGGGCGCCCTTGATCAACACGGCCCATGTCGTCACTGGCGCTATCGTTCTAGCCTCTGCACTGGTGCTTGGTTTGCGCGTCAACAGACATAGGTTTCCCATTGAGAACCCTCTCAGGCTCTCGACTACAGCAACTAGGGAAACTTCATGAAGCCCGATCTCACTACAGTTAACAGTCCTGGAGATCGGTTCACCGATTTCCTTGCCCTCACCAAACCTCGCTTAAACTCTCTCGTCGTTGTAACAAGTGGGGTCGGCTATCTTGCAGGCAGAACCGAAGCAGTAGACCTAGTGCCGTTCCTCAGCACAACCATCGGTGCAGCCCTTGTAGCAGGTGGTGCGGCCGCGTTCAACCAATTAGCCGAACGAGCGTTGGATGAGCGAATGCTTCGCACTAGAGATCGACCTCTGCCAGGAGGCCGCCTGCAACCGGCCGCGGCAACCTGGTTTGCTATCATTTTAGTTGTCACGGGACTCGTCCAGATCGGCACCGGGGCCAACCTCAATGCTGCAGCTATCGCCCTCTGCACACTAGTGAGCTACGTCTGGATCTACACTCCGCTGAAGCGGCGTACCCATTGGGCCATGCTGGTTGGTGCTGTTCCTGGCGGGTTGCCTGTGATCATCGGATGGGCAGCAGCCGGACCTCTGTCAGCAGCCGCCTGGTCATTATTCGCTCTAGTATTCGTCTGGCAGCTTCCCCACTTTCTGGCACTAACATGGCTCTACCGAGACGATTTCAGCAAAGCGGGACTGCCCCTACTCTCAGTCACCGATCCAACTGGACGCCGAGGCGCTAGGCACCTGCTCATCTATACTACTTTGCTAATACCCACTAGCCTCGCACCTGCTTGGCTAGGAATCGCCGGTCCTAGCTACAGCATCGGTGCAGGCTTGCTGGGCATCGGTCTTCTCGCTATTGCCGCATGGTTTGCTAGGCGGCGCTCAACATACCGAGCCAGACTACTATTCAAGGCAACCTTGCTGTATCTTCCCATGATGTGGGTGCTACTACTTGCAGACGGGAATTGAGCTGACTATGACCTCTCTAACCTAGGCCCAAGGGGCCATACTCGAAGGGAGCAATCATTGTGGTCACTCCTTCAATGATTGCCAATGAATCTTGAGGTTGTCGCTATGTTTGAAGTCACGGCCCTCCCAGCGGTAAACGCTACCCTAAACTGTATCGCAGGGATACTACTTTTGGCTGGATACGCGTTTATTCGTCAAGGCAGGATCGAGCCTCATCGCCGCTGCATGCTTGCAGCGTTCTCTGTCTCAACGTTATTCCTACTGTCCTACCTCGTCTACCACTTTGAGGTCGGCTCCCAACCCTTTACTGGCCAAGGGCCGGTCCGTCTTTTGTATTTCAGTGTCCTCATTTCTCACGTTGTTCTGGCAGCGCTGATTCCACCGCTAGCCCTGATCACACTCCGGCGTGGCCTGCGTAGAGATGATTCCAGGCACATTGCAATAGCGCGATGGACCTTCCCTCTCTGGCTGTATGTCTCAATCACCGGCGTAATCGTCTACTGGATGCTTTATCAGATGTGAGCGCAAGAAGCCGAGCTAGAAACGCCCATTGACAAAGAGGTGCACCCGACCAGAATTCTTGCTAATCGTAAAGAAGGTAAGGAGCCGTCAGGCGCCTCCACGCCATTGTTCCTTCAGCCCAACCAGCCGCTATCTCAGACACGGATTTACCAGCCCTGATACCTTCAGTGACGGACGATGTCCCAACCAATCGATCCACAGTAGCCAAGTCGAAACGATCGCCGTGAAGGTGATACAGAGCAGCCGCCACCTCCACCCCTAGACGAACAGGAGACAGTATGTTTCGGTCAGTTACCACAAAGAACACACCCTGACATAGTTGACCAGCAAACCTACTTGCAGTGGGTGTAAATTGCACCGGATAGACCCGCAAGCCCCTGAGACCTCGCCCATTAAGCTCACTCGCTAGTGCCACACCGTCGACCCAAGGTGCACCAATCTGCTCAAAGGGAGTATCCGTGCCTCTGCCTACCGACAAATTACTTTCCTCGATGGCGCCGAGTCCCGGATAAAGCAATGCTTGGTAGAGGTTACGTATGTTCGGAGACGGGTCAACCCAGGATATGCCGGTCCGATCAAACCAGTGGGTCCGCTGCCAACCTCGCATAGCAACCACATCGAGCTCCGTCCCAAGCTTCCTCTCCCCATTAAACAAGAGAGCCAGCTCGCCTAGAGTCAACCCATGCCGCACCGGCGCTGGAAAATACCCATTGAACCCAAGCCACGACTCATCCAGTGTCGGACCCTCTACTTTAACTCCGCCGATCGGGTTCGGACGGTCCAACACCAACACACGGATCCCGTGCTTCGCAGCCTCTTCCAGAACATAGGCCATCGTGGTCGCATAAGTATAGAAACGCGCTCCGACGTCCTGCAGATCGACCACCAATGAATCGACATCACCTAACATTACGGCCGTCGGCCTCCGCGTTTGTCCGTAGAGCGAATGAACCGGAAGCCCAGTCCTAAGGTCTCGGCTTGAGGAAACTGCCCCATCAGCGGCTCCACGGATGCCATGCTCAGGACTGAACAGGGATACCAGTTTAAAGTTGGGTTGAGCATGCAGCAAATCGATCGTGGTTTCTCCATCACGAGTCCGTCCGCTTTGGTTGGTTACCAGACCAACGCGTTCCCCGGCTAATCGCTCAAAACCCTCTTCTTGGAGCACGTCAAGTCCTGTCCACGTCGGTCCGGCAAAACCGGATGAAATAGAACTTCGATCGGAATCAGACAGAGCCGAAGCGACCACCGTGGCAACCCGACCACGCAATGCCGTCACATTACCGGAACCCGACGGATGCAGCCGACTTGACAGGAAAATCACGAAAGTATCCGACTTTGGATCAATCCAAAGCGAAGTCCCTGTAAACCCTGTGTGTCCATAGGAACCAACCTGAAACAAGGCGCCACGATTGGAAGAAAATCTCGAGTCGATATCCCACCCAAGACCTCGTCGATCAGCTAAGTGTCTAGGAGTAGAAACCTGGGTCATTCGCGCGACACTGAGCGGTGACAGAACACGCACCCCCTCGTCCGAGCCTTCGGCCAACAACATCGAGCAAAAACGTACCAAATCATCCGCCGTGCTAAACAATCCGGCATGACCGGCCACACCACCCATTCGCCGGGCTGTAGGATCATGGACTTTGCCCCGTAACATGACAGAACCAGCGCCACCGCAAGGCCAAGCCAATGCCGCGCAGGGCTCAGTCGGGGCAACTCGAGACACAACCGACACGGGTGGATTGAACTGGGTGTCAAACATCCCAAGCGGCTCAAATATTTGCTCGCGGGTAAACCGATCGAGCCGAAGCCCACTTACCCGCCTGACCAATTCACCCAAGAGCACGAAATTCAGATCGCTGTATATGACTTGGTCCCCAGGTGATGCCAATAGACGCTGGTCTGCCGTACGGTCAATCGCCGTTTCGACACCTTCAAACTGCACTTCAAGAGGAAGATCTGGAGGCAACCCTGATGTGTGAGTCAACAGCTGAGCAACTGTAATTGTACCTTTGCCGTGACTCGCGAACTCAGGCAAGTACGTCGAGACTCGATCTCGAAGCCCTAAGCGGCCTTGTTCGACAAGCATCATTACACTGGTTGTCGTTGCAACCACTTTAGTCAAGGATGCCAGATCGAAAATGGTGTCGAGCGTTAACTGTTCTGGAGTCTGCCCCACAACACGCGCCCCAAAAGCCCGCTCATATACGATTTGCCCAGCATGACTCACGACTACCACAGCACCAGGCAAACGCTCCTCGCGAATCGCCTCACCGATCAAGGCATCGATGCGCGCTAACCGATCGCGGTCAATGTCGGCAGAAACCGACACCACCGAACCAAGCAGCCACAAACACAAGAAGGCCAAGACCAACAACGACTTGCCAAAATACAAAGTGCCACGAAAGGCCTGGTGTTGTCCCTGCATGGGTTCGATTATACTAAGACGTCTCGGCTGAAGCTGTGGCGGCGAAAACCGAGGTGTTACCCACTCTATCGACAAGAGTGGTCGCACATGGAGTTTAACGATGCGACGATCAGCGATACGAACGTTGTGTTATTTGATCATTACTTGCGGAATATTGGCTGGTCTCCCAAGCCTGGTTTCAGCCCAAGTTGGCATCCGTGGCCTCATTCAAGACGCTAATGGCAATGGGATTCCAGGGGCCAGGGTCACCGCCGAAAGTACTCAAACCTCGGCTACTCGTAATGCAATAAGTGACAGGTCCGGTAGCTATGCGCTGGTCGGTTTGGAGATTGGCCAATGGCACCTCATCATCGACGCAGATGGGTTCAGACAGGCCCAAGGATATGCTGGGGTAACAGGTTTTCGTGAGTCGACAACGGTTGATGTCACCCTAGAACTAAACATACTCGATCCCCCACCACCAACAGTGGGAATTCTGGCCGGGGTGAGATCGTCCGACCTGCTCTCAACCCTCAATGATGCCGACCAAATGGTAGCCAGAGGCGACTACAACGGGGCGCTTGAGCAGTATCGCTCTATCTTAGATCAGACACCGAACCTAACCAGTATTTACTTACATATCGGTTATGCGTTCTTAGCCAAGCAAGAACCGGATAATGCTATAGCTGCCTACCAAAAGGCACTGGAGGCCGATCCGACCAACCCCGAAATCCTTGCGGCTATCAGCACAGTCAGAGGGAGGCCGTCTCTACCTCTGCGGGGCCTACCAAATCCGTAACTGCAAGCAAAGTAGGTCGTTCGCTTATACTGGCCGCACCTGGGCACGCTCACAACTGTCGACGGGAACCTCAAGTTAGGGCCAACTTGGTCGCTACCCTAGGTCTAACTTGTAGACCAGACAACACAAGAGAACCCATGATCAACATTCAAGTAGCGACCTGCGCCGTGTCCATCTCGGCTTCGTTCAGAATACAAAACAACCATGCCCCTCACCAATCTGTGGCCATCCACTTTCGAACTGGGGCACGCCCGAATTCGCACACGTGCTTTCGCTGAGCTCCTTTACCTTTGACTGATCAGGCGCATGGCCATCAACTCATCCATTCATACGATGAACCAGTGATGAAAAATATTCGTTCTGTGGCTATTCTCGGAGCAGGGACCATGGGCGCACAAATCGCAGCCCACTTGGCAAACGCCGGACTAGCAGTCCTGCTTCTCGACATTAATACCCAGACTGCCACAGCCGGCCTCAGACGGGCAACTAAGTTAAAGCCAGGCCCCTTCTTCGACCAAAAGTGTCGAAATCGCATACGGATAGGAGGCCTTGACCAAGACCTAGCAGCCTTAACTGAGTACGACTGGATCGTGGAAGCGGTCGTCGAACAACTGTCCACCAAACAAGCTTTAATTGAACAAGTCGCACTACACCGACGCGCCGATGCCATCGTCAGCTCCAACACCTCAGGCATACCGATAGGCGCTATTTCCCAAGGCCGAAGCGAGGAATTTCGGCGTCACTGGCTTGGAAGCCATTTTTTCAACCCCCCTCGCTATCTACGACTAGTCGAACTCGTTCCAACAAATGACACCAGCCCTCAGGTAGTCGAGACCCTGTCATCGTTCATTGACCACAGGCTTGGCAAAGGGGTTGTATTGGCAAAAGATACCCCTGGATTTATTGCAAACCGAGTCGGACTCTACTCTGTAGCCTGCGCTTTGAGCGAGCTGCAATCCGGCCAATTTACCATCGAAGATATCGATGCTCTGACTGGACCCATACTAGGGCGCCCTAAAAGCGCTACATTTCGCACGATGGATATTGCCGGCCTCGACATCCTAGCAAGAGTAGCAACCGATCTCGTCGAGCGGCTCGACACGGATCACGAACAGCAAATCTTCAAACTGACACCCCTAATCGGCGAGCTTCTGAACCGAGGCTGGATTGGAGAAAAATCCGGTCAAGGCTTTTACAAGAAAGTACAGGGCCCGAACGGGAGCACCATCCTGACACTTGATCCGACTACCATGCAGTATCGTGAGAAACGGTCGCCCAAACTAGCTACCCTAGACACGGCAAGAGCATTAAAGAACGACAGCGACCGCCTGCGTCATTTGTTTATGGCGCAGGACCATGTCGGCCGTTTCATGCGCGCCACAATTGGCCGCACTCTCCTTTATACGGCCGAAACGGCCCCTGCCATGGCCCATCACCCAGACGATGTAGATCGTGCGTTACGATGGGGATTTGGGTGGGAAAGAGGCCCATTTGAACTGTTGGACACTCTCGGAGTAGACACAGTGTTAGAAGCCTGTCACCCAGAGAGCGGACGAGACCTTTCTAAAGCAGCACAAGAGTGGGCCTGGATAAGTCCAAGGGCAGGCAAAGCGAAAGACTCAGCGGCTACTCAGCCCAGGCTGGTCCGGAGCAGCCCCCTCCCTCCCGCAGGTCCAGACTTGCTATTGTTATCTTCCGCGAAACAAAGGAACGGAGTCCTAAGAGAAAATGTTGGGGCTAGCTTGGTCGATCTCGACGACGGTGTTCTTGCAGTTGAGTTCCATTCGAAACTCAATACCATCGGCGGCGACACCATTGAGATGCTGAAAGCTGGTGTAATCGAGGCTTCAGGAGGCTTCCTCGGGCTGGTAATAGGCAACGAGGCAGTCAATTTCTGTGCAGGGGCGAACCTCATGCTGGTGCTACTCGAGGCTCAAGAAGGCAATTGGAATGAGGTTGACCTCATGGTACGAACGTTTCAGCAAGCAGTCCTCGGACTTCGCTATGCCCCGATTCCAGTCGTGGCTGTCCCGGCAGGGCTCACCCTCGGCGGCGGGTGCGAGATAGTACTTCACGCCGACCGGGTACAAGCAGCAGCCGAGACCTACATGGGCCAAGTTGAAGTGGGTGTCGGTCTAATTCCAGCTGGGTGTGGCACTAAAGAATTAACAATGAGGGCCGCAGACCAAACCCCCAAAGATGGAGATCCACTTCCACAACTCAAAAGAGCCTTTGAACTGATCGGCTTAGGCAAAACGTCGACAAGTGCAATCGACGCAAAGCAACTTGGTCTGCTCAGAGATGTTGATGCAATTACGATGAACCCTGAGAGGCTGCTGTCTGACGCCAAGGCAACTGTGCTCTACCAAACTCGCAGCGGCTACCACCCACCTGACCACCGGTCAGCAATTCCAGTAGGCGGCGAAAGCACAAGAGCCATGCTAGATCTGGGGGTCCACCTTGCTTTGCGAGCCGGGCACATTAGCAACCACGATGCAACAATCGGCCGAGCTATCGCGCGGGTCATGACTGGCGGTGAACTCCCACACGCCACAACCGTAACCGAACAGTACCTGCTCGATCTCGAACGAGAGGCATTTCTTAGTCTATGTGGTCAGCCAAAAACGTTGGATCGCATTCGGCATACCCTGAAGACTGGGAAAGCACTTCGGAATTAGGCAAGATCTTTCGGGTTGAACCTAGATATCATCACATCTCCTAATTCTCGGTGGTCTTGGAGTAGAACCCAAATCTTGGACGAATTGCAATTGACTCAAGCTCAACAAGGGCCATTCCCAAAGCTAACCCTGTAACCGATAAGCCGCAGGAATCGAGCATCAGAATACCTAAAACACCAGCTATTTTGACCACGAAACATAACCAGAAGGATATACAGACCCTACAGAACCCATAGTGACACAGGCCATGGTCAAGTCACATCCAGTTTCAGCAGCTAAACCGCAGCAGACCCACTTTGAAGCAAACTTCGACTACCCACTGAACTAATGTCATCCAAACCGTTTGATTGTCAGCTCTCTGGACCAGCTGGAACGCTCGAAGCATTGTTTGAGCATCCTAACCATGAGCCCAGCACTGTTGTTGTGTTGGGACATCCACACCCGCAATATGGTGGAACCATGCATAACAAGGTGATCTACAGAGCCGCTAAAACATTCTTAAAATTGGGCTTCTCGGTGTTACGTTTCAATTTTCGTGGAGTCGGTAAAAGCCAGGGACAATGGGACCACGGCAAGGGAGAGCGGGAGGACTTTTTGTCTGCTATCGACTATGCAGCCACCACCTATCCAGGCAAAGACCTCTGGACCGCCGGCTTCTCCTTCGGTGCCTGGCAAGCTTTAACATGTGGAGTTTCTGATCCACGAGTCAAGACACTATTGGGTATTGCACCACCGTTCGGACGCTATGATCTTGACGAAGTGCTGAATAATACCAAACCAACACACCTCATCCACGGTGAACAGGACGAGATCATCCCCTTGAGTGAGCTGCAGATATTTTATCGACGAATTAACGCTCCAAAGACACTAACAATAATCAACGCCGCCAACCACCTTTTCGAGGGACGAGTTGCCGAAATTGATTCAGCTATTCAAAACATCTTCAAGCTTTCTGCCCAATCGGGAGACCAAGCATGAACGAAGCAGTGATAGTTTCCGCGGTTCGCACCGCTATCGGCAAGGCTCCTGAAGGGATTCTCTGCTCGACTAGACCTGATGAAATGGCAGCCACAGTTATCACCGAAGCTCTATCCCGAGTGAAGAACATTGAACCAATAGAAATCGACGACGTGATCCTAGGCTGCGCC
>CEUS01050196.1_pt1 | contig 37334 bp, 35 predicted proteins | sample 427031 | NCBI WGS metagenome assembly CEUS01 (sample SAMEA2622837, study PRJEB7988) | marine metagenome | biome: marine biome (ENVO:00000447); feature: marine epipelagic mixed layer (ENVO:xxxxxxxxx); material: "saline water (ENVO:00002010), including plankton (ENVO:xxxxxxxx)" | depth 140 m | reverse complement strand
GCTTTGCTTGGGATACATCCCCAGTTCAAGCATATCCCACCTATCTCATTCTCTTCGATAAGGGCTGTTTTCAAGCCCATTTTGCTTGCTCTAATTGCAGCTACATAGCCACCCGGGCCAGATCCTACTATTGCGAGGTCAAAATTCGTCCTTGGATTTATCATCATTGCTCAATATTATTGGTTTTGTTGTACTGTTTCATTTCGATTATTGTGTCTGAACTAATATATCATCTCTAGGGCAGATTAGACAGAATTCATGCGCATACAACACCTAATTGTTAGGATTGACTAATAATTATAATGACACTAAGCTTTCCTGGGAGAGTCCTGAACAAATGACAGCAGATAATAATGAACATGTATATAGCCCCAGATTCTTGGATAAGAAATGGCAAGATAGGTGGACCAAGGACGGATTGCATTCAGTAGATGATAATGATCCTAGGCCTAAGTGGTATGAGCTGACTATGTTTCCATATCCTTCAGGCGACCTGCATATCGGACATTGGTACGCTATGGCTCCATCTGATGCCCATGCAAGGTTTCGCAAAATGCAGGGATATAACGTCTTGCATCCTATGGGGTTCGATGCCTTTGGCCTGCCGGCAGAGAATGCTGCTATCAAAAGGGGCATTCATCCCTATGAATGGACTATGTCAAATATAGAGAACATGCGGGGGCAATTGAAGTCCATGGGCACTATATATGATTGGGATAGAGAAATCATATGTGCTTTGCCTGAGTACTATCGCTGGAATCAATGGTTTTTCCTGCAATTTTACAAAGCAGGATTGGCTTATAGGGCCCACGCTCCAGCAAATTGGTGCCCTTCTTGTCAGACCGTTCTTGCCAATGAACAAGTTATCGACGGTAACTGCGAAAGATGTGATACAGAAGTTTCTAGGAGAGACCTTGAACAATGGTTCTTGAGAATAACTAAATATGCTGAAGAGTTACTGGACTTTTCTGGTTTGTTGGATTGGCCAGAAAGAATAAAGGCCATGCAGAGTAATTGGATTGGTAGAAGTGAAGGTACACATATCAGCTTTGATATCTCACATTGTGGATTAGAGGAAGTTGAGCTAAGGACATTTACTACTAGAATAGACACTATATATGGAGTTACATTTGTAGTATTGGCTCCTGAGCATCCACTGGTCGATAAGCTGACAGCCCCAGAAAAGGCAAAAGAAGTTAAGGCTTATGTAGAACAGGCCAGGCGACAAACCGAAATTGAGAGACTCTCCGCTGATAAGGAAAAAACGGGAGTATTCATAGGATCTTATTGTGTAAATAGACTAAATGGCGAGAAAGTACCGATCTTTATTGCCGACTATGCTTTGCTTAGTTATGGTACAGGTATAGTAATGGGAGTTCCTGCTCATGACACTAGGGATTTTGCATTTGCACAAAAATTTGATTTGCCAGTAAAAGTCGTTATTGCTCCAGATAATTGGAACGGAAATGAACTGGAAGAGGCACATATTGAAAATGGGACCCAAGTCAATTCTGGACAATTTGACGGCTTAACTTCTGACCATGGCAAAGATGCAATAGCAGATTACATCGAGGGTCAAGGTTGGGGTGAGAGAACCGTATCCTATCGTATTAGGGATTGGCTGATATCTAGGCAGAGGTATTGGGGAACACCTATACCAATAATATATTGTGATAGGTGTGGCATCGTTCCGGTTTCAGAGGATATGTTGCCAGTCCTACTCCCAGAAGACGCTCAATTTAGGCCTACAGGGGAATCTCCGTTGAGATATAACGAGGGGTTTTTGAACACTAGTTGTCCAGCCTGTGGTGGTATGGCTAAGCGCGAGACAGATACGATGGATACCTTCGTAGACTCTTCTTGGTATCATATGAGATACACTAGCCCTAGCTATCATGATGCACCGATAGATCCTAAGACGATGGCTAAATGGCTTCCTGTAGATCAATATACGGGAGGCGCAGAGCATGCAGTTATGCACCTACTCTATTCCCGTTTCTTTAACAAAGCAATTCGAGACATTGGTCTTGTAGACTACGATGAACCGTACCTCCGTCTCTTCAATCAAGGGACTATAATTTCTCAAAATGCCAAAATGAGCAAGTCGAGAGGCAATGTAATAAACCCAGATATCTACGTAGATAAGCTAGGTGCAGATGTTGTACGTGGATACATAATGTTTTTGGGGCCATGGGATCAAGGAGGGGAATGGTCAGACGGCGGTATCAATGGTATGGCTAGATGGTTTAATAGGCTTTGGGACATTGTAACTAGGGATGTAGAAACTATAATGGAAACGCCTAACCCGGAGAAGGCAGAGAGAGACTTGACGAGATTGTTGCATAAGACCATTAGGCGAGTTGAGGAAGACTATTCTAGGTTCAAGTTCAATACAGCGTTGGCCGCTATGATGGAACTTACGAATTACATGGCTAGAGCATGGGACAATAATCAGGTAACTAAATCTTCTTGGACTTCTACTATCTCTAACCTACTAATATTGCTTGCACCTATTGCACCTCATGTTACGGAAGAATTATGGGAACGCATGGGGAATGAGTACAGTATTCATAATCAATTGATGCCAGATTGGGATAAAGATTTGGCTCAAGATGAAGAAATAACCTTGGTTGTTCAGGTCAATGGAAAAGTGAGGGACAAGATTCAAGTCGAAGCCTCTGTATCTGAGGATCAAGCTAAATCTATCGCTACAGAAAGTGAAAAGATAAAACCATATCTACAGGGCATGGATATAAGGCAACTAATATATGTTCCAGGTAAATTAGTTAATATAGTAGTTAGCTAAGAACCTTTATTAATTGAATATAAAATTTGAGGAATTATATGATGGATAATATACGGAATGTCCTGTTTGTTTGTGTACATAATACTGGTAGAAGTCAAATGGCAGAGGCATTTTTTAATATTGGGGCTAGTCAGAACTATAAGGCTAGGTCGGCCGGTACATCCCCTGCTGGTGGGGTGAACGAAATGGTGATTGCTGCTATGAAAGAACTGGATATAGACTTAACTGATAATAGATCTAAGCTTTTGACTGATACAATGTTGGACGAGGCAGAAAAAGTTATAACGATGGGATGTAATGTCGAAGAAGTATGCCCTGCAAATATGACTATCACCGAGGATTGGGGTCTTGAAGACCCTAAGGATCAGAGTATTGAGAAAGTTCGCATGATTAGAGACGAGGTTAAAATTAGAGTTGATAAGTTGATTAAGGATTTAGAGTAAGATCCTTTAGCAATTGCTTTTATCGATTTAGAATTTTCGATACCTCTTCTAGTATTGCCGGTAATATTTCGCCGGAAGGACCCGCGAGAATAATATCGCAAATAGGGCTTAATGGGGTTTCATCAGTATTTATTTCTATTAGACTTGCACCATGCATCTTAGCTTCGCTTGGTAATCCAGCTGCAGGGTATACTAATGCTGAGGTGCCAATTATTAGCATGCAGTCAGATAATTGGGTTTGTCTGAAGGATGTGTGCAGCACGTCTTGGGGAATTGGTTCTCCAAAAGATACTGTATCTCCCTTAATCAATCCACCACATTCCGGACATTTCGGGGGGAGATCTCGGATTTGGAAATCAGCCCTCATCCATCTTAGGTTGCATTCTATGCAACGTACCTTGTGTCGTGTTCCATGTATCTCAGCTATGTTCTTGCTACCAGCGTCCCAATGTAGACCATCTACGTTTTGCGTTATTATGTATTTAAGTATACCTAACTCTTCGAATTTCGCTAAAGCGTAGTGGCCAGGGTTTGGTCTTGCTTTTTCAATAGCCTGCCTGAATTCTGCTCTGGGGCCACTATCATCAGGGTTTAATATTTCTTTCCATGCTGCTTCAGGGTCTGCGAGGAATCTTTGATAACCATTCATTGGGGGTTCCCCGATGCGAGTCCACAGACCTCCGCTTCCTCTGAAAGGGGGTATGCCACTCTCTACAGACATGCCAGCACCTACCAAAGCCACTACGTGTTTCGACTGGGATATAGTCATTGCCGCTTTCTTCAGATAATCGTCAAGTGAATTCTGTTCTCTAGACATGGTTGCCTCCTTGAGCACGGTATACTATTTTTTTTGATAAATTCGTTTCTGATACATTGAGATTTTTTTGGTTCGCATCCAATTATGATTATATCAGTTGCGGGTTACTGTCCCGGCTTTTACTGAGTAGGTAGTGGATTTAGATAAATGATGCGGAGTGATCCTACCCAAGTCACTTGTTGTTAATAAGGCCTGTTCACTAGCTGTGATGTGCTTTAGTAGCTGATCAGTTCTCGCGTCGTCTAATTCTGATAATATATCATCCAATAGTAATAGTGGAGCCATACCAGACTCGTTTTGCAAAATAGTTCCCTCAGATAATTTTAGTACGAGAGCTATAGTTCTGGATTGGCCGCGGGATGCATATAATGAAGCAGCTAGTCCGCCTATAGTTATACTCAGATCGTCTCTATGAGGTCCAGTACTTGATATTCCATAAGCTATTTCTTTATTCCTATTCTTCTCTAGTGCCTTCATAAATCGTGAAGTTATCTCATTATATGTATAGCCATCGACATGGAAACTTGGGACATAGTTTATCTGTAGTAATTCTCTGTCATCTGTTAATCTCGAGTGCATTTCTTTGGATGTAGAGAATAATTTTGCAACTATTTCGTACCTTTTCGCTATTATAAAGCTACCCTCTGTGATAAGTTGCTCATCCCAAAAATCCATTTCACTCAGATTCGATTTTTTGTCTCGTATAGACCTTATTAAATGATTCCTCTGGTATAGAATTTTCTGATATTTTTGTAAACTTTTGAGATACCGTCGATCTAATTGAGATATAAGAATATCTATATATCGTCTTCTTAATGCGGGCGAACCAGTTACTATTTTTATATCCTCAGGATCAAAAAGTACTGCTTTCAAGGTGCCTACGAGATCGGATGCCACCTTAGGTACCCCGTTAACTCTAATATCTTTTCTTATACGGTATGGGCTATTTGCGTCGCGTTGATATGGTTCGTTAGTATGAATGTTTACCATTACCCTTAGTACGTCTTCGACTGTATTAGCAACTCCGAGAACTTGGGTGAATGTCCCGTCTCCATATTTGTTTATAACTTCCCTGTCACTTCTGGCTCTGTAGGCCTTGCTGATGGAGAGCAGATATATTGCTTCTAACAGGTTAGTTTTTCCTTGGGCATTATCACCGTGTAATACTATTAAGCCAGATGGGATCTCTAGTTCTAGATTATTGTAATTTCGATAATTGGATAATTTAATATTGGATAAATTCATGGTCTAAGTTCCGAAATGTACTTTTGATGCTTTGTATTATATATCCTAAGGTATGCCATGGGATTTTGATATATAGAGTCTATTTATTTTCAAGTTTGACCAATTGCTTTAACCGAGGTATGTTTTGGAACAACTAGGATTGCTGGGTCAATAATATCTTTTAGTAGGAGGGGGCTAACTTGTCTAATTCTGATGTCTTGTATGAAAAAATTGGTAAAACATCCGTTATAACGATCAATCGTCCTGAAAAACGAAACGCTATGAATGAACAAACGCGTAGAGGGATAATTGATTCTTGGATAAGATTTAGAGATGATACTACGGCTAATGTAGCTATCATAACTGGCTCCGGCGATGTTGCGTTCAGCGCGGGTAACGATCTGGCAGAGATATATAAAGGAGTTACTGCGGATGATTCATGGGAGGCACCAATTAAAGGCGCTGGTAGTCTTCAGATGGCTGTAATGCAAGGGTTAGAGGTAAATAAACCAGTAATAGCAGCTGTGAATGGTTACTGCTTGGGAGCAGCATTTGGTTTAGCGTTGGCTTGCGACATATTATATTGTTCCCCGAATGCCGTATTTGGCTGTAGTGAAGTTAAGTATTCTCACATGGCTGGTGGTGGACAAGCTACAAGACTGTCTCAAATCATTCCTATCGGGTGGGCAATGGAGCTCGCTTTGACCGGGGATTCTATAGATGCTAATAAAGCTTTGGACCTTGGTATCGTCAACCGCGTTGTTGACCAAAAAGATTTGATGAACAAATGCATGGACTTGGCTGATAGGATGAATTCAGTTAGTTCTGCTTTACTCAGTAACACTAAAGAATTCCTGTATAAGTCTCGTTCACTCCCATTGAACGAAGGATTACATCTAGAGGGCATCTACTATGAGCGTATACGTCAGGCAGAAGAGTACGATGTAGGAACTCAGGACTTTGCTGAGGGTCGGCGTAAGTCAGTTAGGCCAGTATAGTTTGATATTGCTATATATAAATATCGAAGATATTCAAATTATAGACAGTCTACTATCGCATGATCTTTTCTGTTCCGTTAGACAAATGGTATATACATCCTTGATCTGTTGATAACTCAAGCATCTTGGCTTGGTCTAATCCTAACCACAAACCCCGTAAAACAATAGAAGTTATACCATGAGTCACTATGATTGCCGGCTGATCAAGATCGTCCAAAAATTGCTGAACACGGGTTGCAATCATGCCAAATGTTTCACCATCAGGACTATTGAAAGCCCACGATCTATCTGTAGATGACATATGAATATTTCTTGCTATATCCTCTCTTAATGAGCCTTCCCAGCTTCCAAAAGAAAGTTCTTGTAAGCGCTCATCAATTACCGGCTGATCACCTAATGTAACTGCCAGCCGTGCAGTCTCAATTACTCGACCAAGGGGGCTAACAAATACTTTGGATGGCAAGTTATCCAACCCATTGAGTAATGCCCTTTGGACAAGAGCTTGGCTCCGCCCTTTTTCTGTAAGCGGCGAGTCTTTTCGACCTTGGTATCTCCCCTGTAGGTTCCAAGTCGTTTCACCATGACGTAAGATATATAAGTCTGGATACATACTCAATCTAAATCACCTTAAATTACAAGGCATGGTACAGTACAGAAATTCCCGCTCGAGCGATCGAATCTGCACCCTTACAAAACACCTTTTTCGTATAGGTTTGCAATCTTATCTTTTGTGAATCCGAGCACACCATGAAGAACTTCTTCGGTATGCTCTCCTATGAGCGGGGCCCTACTATATATTTTCCAAGGAGAGCCCATAAGTTTGGCACCTGGTCCAGGGTGTTTAAGCGTTATTCCTAATTCTGGATATTCGACGTCAGTCCAGAAGCCTCTATCTTCTAGATGTGGGTCTTTCATAACATCATCTGGCGACCTTACTGCACCCATATTGAATCCTCTTTGTTGACCACCATGGTATATCTGGTCTCTAGTCATGCTATTGATAATGTATAGGAAGATTTCGTTGTCTGTAATTGCGTCTGGATCACTCTTTTTTACCTCGAGTAAGTCTTTGTCTAAACCCAAGCTGTCCATCCACTGTCCAAGCATATCCAAATTCTCTGTGGTTAATCTGCTTACAATTTGGGCTGCTACATTTACATATTTACCATCTGAGCATATATGCTGAGTTTCGTCAGTTGGGGATGGAGACGCATGACGCCCTGTTTGCCTACGTGCGACCTCTCCAGTATATATATATCTATTCACATGGGCCTCAGTCGTCAACGCTAGGGATTCATGGATCGATACGTCAAGGTATTGCCCTACTCCAGTTACTGTTTTGTATACAAGGGCAGCCAATATAGAGATACAAGCAAAATGACTTCCCGTATGCCAAGCTTGGCCCCCGCCTGGGGCGATAGGAGGGGCGTCAGGGTATTCATCTCCGTATCCGCAGCATGCCATCTGACCACCAGCACCTAGGTGAAGTAAGTCGCTAGTTTTAAAATCTTTCCATGGACCAGTTTGTCCGAAAGGAGTAAGTGAGCACATTATTACGTTCGGGTTCGATATCTTGATTCGATCGTATCCTATTCCCAAATTATCAAGGTAGCCTAGAGCCAAACTCTCGAGTACTATATCTGCCTTCCCTGCTAATTCTAAGAATATGTTTTTACCTTCATCAGTATTTATATCTAATGTAACACTACGTTTTGAAGTGTTATAGTGCCAGAAATGGAGACTTTTCTCTTTATCTGCTATGTCATTATAGAAAGGACCTATAGACCTATTTGACTGACCTCCAGGGGGTTCAATCTTAATTACGTTAGCTCCTAAATCTGCCATAAGCTTTCCGCACCATTGGCCTTTTTCATCCGTCATTTCGAGAATAGTAAGGCCCTCAAGCGGGCCAGTGTTGCCTAGTGGATTGGGACTTATAGGTGCAGGAGGAATCATTGCTTGAGGAGGTAGCCCGTCCCAAATTTCTTCAGACTCGTCTTCAATCATTTCTTGCAGGTATGGATATCCGTCTCTGCCGAAGTCATTTGGCCAGAACACACCTTCTTCAAATCCATCTACTAATTCCTTATGGCTTATTCCCAAAAGCCCTTCGAATACCTTCTTGTTATGCCCACCTATTAGCGGCCCGGAGAGATTATTGTATGCTGGAGTCACTGACATTTTGAATGGGGCATTTTGTAGAGGCCAGCTCCCCATGGATGGATGATCTACAAGTCTGTACATCTCCCGGTGTTTAAGTTGAGGGTCATTATCGAATCTATCCAAAGGGCTTTGCACCGGCAGGCATCTTATACCGTTTCTCTGGCAGGTCTCCATGACTTCATATTTGGACATAGTACTTGTCCATGATTCTATACCAGCGTCCATTTCGTCTTGATTTCTAATTCTTCCTTCTAGATTGGCAAATTTACTGTGTTTGGCCCATTCAGGAGATCCCATCAATGCCACTAGTTTTTCCCATTCCTCATCAGTGAAACAGACTATAGTGCACCAATCGTTATAACCTTGCGGGGAGGTTCTATAAGAGTTGTGAGGAGCAGCTACTCTCTCTCTGTAGTTATCTATTGCTTCTGAATTTGGCCATTGAGAACGATTTCCAGGGGGATAGTTGGGTCTTTCAGTTGTTCTGTTATTCGCCTGCATATCTAGAAATACTGGACCGTTTAATCCTACTCCAGTAATCCATTGTGATTTATCTATATGCTGTCCCTGCCCGGTCACATTTCTATGGCGAAGTGCTGATAGTGCGTATATAAGACCATACATACCTCCAGTATCGTCCATATAAGACCAGCCCCAACCCGCTGGTGGGTGGTCTGGTAGTCCGGATGTGTATGTTAATCCTGAAAGAGCTTGAGCTATAGGCCCCATAGTTTGATAGTCACGGTTTCTCCCTGTATGACCAAACCCGGACATAGACATATAGATTATGTCCGGTCTTAGCTTTTTCATATCCTCATACCCCAGACCCCAACTTTCCAATACGCCATATGCGAAATTCTCAATGACTATGTCTGATATAGATATTAGCCTTTTGATAAGATCTATGCCTTTGGCTGTTTTTGTATTGACTGTAATGCTTAATTTGTTAGCATTTGTATCGTTGAAGTGCCCGCTGTTGTTTAGATCTATTGTCATTCCTGCTGGGGTAGTGCCAGCCCCACCTATCCCTCTAGTGTTAGGTTTATCTGGCCATTCCACCTTTATTATCTCGGCACCTAGAGCCCCTAGCCATCTGGTGCACCATGGACCAGCTCTAACCCAAGTAAAATCTAAGACTCTTATGCCTTGTAGAGAGCGTGGGTTGATTTCTTTTTTAGCCTCTGTATCTGACATATGACACCCCCTTAGAATTATCCGTATATGCTTATCATTATCCCCAAAAACATACTGACCGAAATATTATATGCCCAAAAGGTTCTATCCGTTAGAGTCTGCCTGACTGATAGTTTACGGGCGACTATATGTAATGGTGCACTAATGAAGGTTATGAGCATCATTACAACTAACGATATCATTAAGGGCTCAATATTCATATATCATTTGGACTATTGGATTTCGAGGAACTTAGGAAAGTATACAACAATAAACCAGACTAATCACAATAAATACTTTAAGATAATTGTTTCACTTTATGTGATTGGAAGGGCATGATTTATTGGGTCTTATATCATTGGATTTGACTACATGTTATTATGTGCCCTGAATTATACAGGGAGGTCATTATTATGAGTGTTCAGGGTTATGTTTGCGTAAAATGTTCTAACAATGAATACGATGTAGATGAGATTAGAACTACTGGATCTGGTATCTCAAGATTTCTTAATATGCAAAATCAAAAATTTGCTGCAGTAACATGCAAGAAATGTAGTTACGTTGAATTTTACAGGCTTGGTAGTGGCGGAGCCATGGGTAAGGTTTTCGATTTTCTCTCTGGATAGTTAAATAGTCTAATTCGAGTATAGACGGATAAATGAGCAGGGTTCAGCAATTGCTGAACCCTGCTCTCTAACATATAACCTAACGATATATGGCATTACAGTGACTATAGTATACGTAATGCCCCTCTTGTGTACTAATTAACTCTGTATTTGTTATTCTTTGGGCTAATATCTTCGTGCTATTATATTTTTAGGATTGCCACCGTAGCTCAGTGGTAGAGCAACGGTTTCGTAAACCGTAGGTCAAGAGTTCGACTCTCTTCGGTGGCTCCATAGTATAGGTACTATCTTTATTTAATGCAGGAGCAGTTTGTATGACCATAGCGATCCTTGGTTTAGTTATAGCCTTAGTAGCAATATTAGTTAGCCGCAAATTGTTCAAGAGTGAGGGTCAGAGTAATAGAGTGGAAGTCGAGATAGATTGCAAAAAGTGCGGCGAGGTCAACTGGGAAAGTGGTTTAATAGATAGGTTAGGGCTATGTATTGCTTGTGAGGCTGATTTAACTGAGTTCATGAAATTTGTTGATTAGTCTTTTTAGTATTTATAGAATGACTAAAAAATATTAAAGGTAGTAGAGGTAGCAATGAAACCTGTAATAAAAAACTACAAGGATTTCTCTAATCCTGTGCTAGGTGCTCAGGATGGGGTTCCGACTGTAATATCTTTGTATCATGATCATGGACCGGGGGAGTCTAGTGAGCACCATGAGCACGATTGGGAGCATCAGGCTTTTATATTGAGTGGATCAGGTGTTGTGTGGGTGGATGGACAGGAATACGATATACAGCCAGGTGACTTCGTTTTAATACCTGAGAATAGCTCTCATTACTTCAAGAATACTGGTTCAGTAACACTTAGCCGAGTTACATTCAATCCAATCAGGAGTGAGAAGCATATAAGGCCGGATAGTAGGTTAATTTAGTCTTGAAGATGGAACCGGATTAATCAAAATATTCTAAGACCAGTAATTAGTCCACATGTAGAATAGTAGAGCTCCTATTGCTAGGCCTACTAAGAAAGGTGTATATCTAGCCATTTAGTAATCTCTCCTAATATTTGTATGACTTAGTGTAATATATCTCTTGATAATAATAATGGAAGCATTGCTATGAATATTATAGTCACAGCAATCGGTATAAAAAATGGTAGAGGGGGGAATTCTAGGTCGTAGAATTGGATGTCTACAAACCCCATTAGGGCTCCTAGGCTATGAGAAAAAGAGTTTATAATAGCTCCATAGAACTTATGCATTATTATCATCACAGCTCCAATAGCACCGAATAATGCTGCTACGGAGTGACCGAGAATCGTTGGGTTAAGTGAGTTTGACGCGAAAGCATCTATATGTATTGGTACCATATAGGCAACCCATAGCCCAAGTATTATGCCCGAAAAATTCGGTATCCAATTTTTAGCTTTTAAGTTCATCGCCGCATTCTATCAGAATGAATTCTCGTAGTCGACACTATAGTAGAAGATTATTGTTTTAATTTTTTAGGTTTGGCAAATATACCAGAGATAATGAACCGTAACAAAAACCATTAGTGGATGTTGCAGATACAGTAACTTGATGATATTTTGTCTCCAATAATTAACTCAAAGGGAGGGGACTATGGCAACAGGTATAGAAGTGACTCAGTCTGAGACTATTTTGTACGATAAGAGAGATGGGATGGCTTGGGTTAGGTTAAATAGACCTGAGCGTCTCAACGCGCTCAGTACTGAACTTAGAGAAGCTATGGCAAGAGCCATGATAGATGCTTCTGAAGATCCGGATGTATATACGGTTATCATCACTGGTGAAGGTGGTAGGGCATTCTGCGCTGGTAATGATTTAAGGAACGCACATGACAACTATAGTGCAGGAATAGCTCCTGGTACTGAAGCTAGACCAGTTGTGCAATACAACGTTTCTGATTGTCCAAAACCCGTTATTGCAGCCATAGATGGATACGCAGTTGCTGGAGGTATGGAACTCTCTCTCAATTGTGACATTCGTATCGCAACCGAGCAATCAAGATTGGGTTTACCAGAAGTAAAACGTGGTCGTATGCCTGGCCCTGGACTTACTCTATTGCAGAATATGATACCTATGGGTGAGGCTAGATGGATTCAGATTACAGGAGAACATATGTCTTCACACAGAGCTTACGACATTGGGCTAATCCAGGCATTACTGCCAGACCGTGACGCCTTATTTGCCGAAGCTGAGAGACTTGCCAATATAATAAGGAATAATGCTCCTCTATCAGTAGAGGCTACGAAGAGAGTTATAAACGCAGCCGCATGGATATCTCCAGAGTTTTCACAAATGGTTGGCAGGGCAGAGAGAGCTATGATTGATACGTCAGATGATATCAAGGAAGGAGTAGCAGCTTTTTCCGAGAAACGACCACCTGTCTGGAAGAGAGCATAAACATTTTTGATTTGATCGTTGAATAAATAAAATCCTAGGAGGAATGAAAATGACTACAGCAGGGTTTGAAATTACTCAATCTGAAACTATTCTCTATGAAAAAAAGGATAGGATTGCCTGGATTACATTAAATCGCCCAGAGAGAATGAACGCTTTGGGTAGAGAACTTGGGGTTGCAAGGGCAAGGGCCCTCAAGGATGCCAGTGAGGATGATGATATATTGGTGATTATAGTGACTGGTGCAGGAGGGAGATCATTTAGTGCTGGTGCCGATTTGAAACAAGGCGCAGATGCTTATTATGCTGGTAGCCGACCAGATCTCGAGGAGAGAGCTGAATTCAGATTTGATGAGACTGAGTGTCCTAAACCTATAATAGCGGCTATAGATGGATATGCACTTGGGGGAGGTTTGGAGTTATCCCTAAGGTGTGATATACGTATTGCAACCGAGGCATCAACCTTTGGGTTGCCGGAGGTTAGGAGGGGACGTACGTCAGGAACTGGTGTTGTAATGCTTAGTAGAATGATTCCTCTTGGAGAGGCTAAATGGATGCAGTTTACCGGATCACATATGTCTGCTCAGCGAGCTTATGATATAGGTTTAATTCAATCCATAACCCCAGATAGAGAGGCATTGTTCGTAGAAGCAGAGAAGATGGCAGGTGAGATAAAGCTAGGAGCACCATTGTCTATAGAGGCCTGTAAGAGAATCATCGACATTGGACGCAATATGCCACCAGAATATGCGAACGCTTTTAGGGATATAGAGAGAAAAATCATAGATAAAACAGAAGATATCAAAGAAGGTGTTACGGCGTTTGCTGAGAAACGTCTTCCTCAATGGAAGCGTCGTTAGTTCTTCTGCTCAACGCCATTATATTGTAATTAAAGCGGGATACTTTTTCTGAAATCAGCAAGTAATTGCGGTTAGTTTCTTGTAAGATTATCCCGCTATATTTTCTCATCGTTTCTGTAGTGGCTCCACCATTCGGAGAGTCTATCTCTAATCAAATTTTCGTATCCCTGTTCGCTTGGTACATAGTATATCTTGTTTGATAAGTTGTTTGGCAAATAGGTTTGTTCTACGAAGTTGTTTGTGAAATCATAAGGGTATTTGTATCCATCACCATACCCTAAATTATTCATGGCTTTTGTAACAGGATTACGCAGATGCATTGGTATAGGTTCATTTGGGCTATCTTTGACTTCCATTGTGGTGTTTTTGAGGGCAGCGTAGGCTGCATTGCTTTTAGGGGCAGTTGCTAGATATATCGCTGCCTCTGCCAACGGTATTGATCCTTCAGGCATACCTAATACGTGTACTGCTTGTTGCGCTGCTGTAGCCATAGAAAGAGCATATGGATCTGCTAATCCTACGTCTTCTGATGCAGATATTATTAATCGTCTAGCGATGAAAAGTGGATCTTCACCTGCTTCTAGCATCCTAACAAGCCAATATAGAGCTCCATTTGGGTCAGAACCTCGGATAGATTTTATAAATGCTGATATCGTGTTGTAGTGGTCTTCACCATTCTTATCATATCTAATAGCCACTCTACTGACTGCTTCAGTTACCGATAGATTATTTATAATTACTCTACCAGATTTATCCGAGTTGGCTGTTTTTACTAATAGTTCTAAGAGATTAAGTGCTATACGAGGGTCCCCACTTGATTGCATTATTATCAGTTCTAGAGAATCCTCTAAGAATGATATTTGGTAATCTCCTAATCCTCTTTCTTTGTCTCTGATAGCTGATAATACAATCTTATTCATATCTGTAGCAGTTAAAGACCTAAGTGTAAACAGACTACACCTTGACAGGAGGGGCGTTATTACCTCGAAAGATGGGTTTTCTGTAGTAGCACCTATAAATATAAATGTCCCGTCTTCCACATGAGGTAAAATTACATCTTGTTGAGCTTTATTGAATCTGTGTATCTCATCTACAAATAGTATTGTTTGCTTACCGTACATAGAGAGGTTATCTCGGGATTGATTTACTACTTTTCTGATTTCTGCAACGCCTGCATTGACTGCGCTTAATGTTATAAATTTTGCATTTGTTGATGAAGATATGATGTGTGCTAGGGTGGTCTTTCCACTAGCTGGTGGGCCCCATAGGATCATCGAGGGTATATTATCAGTGTCTATAGCTTTTCTTAATATCTTTCCTGACCCAAGAATATGCTCTTGCCCAACAAACTCTAAGAAATTACGTGGCCTCATACGTGCGGCAAGAGGAGCCCTCTTACTTAGGATATCTTCAAAATTCTTGTCAAACAGATTTTGCATGGTTGTCTATTTCCCATAAACAATAGGCTTTGTGCATTTTGCCAATATCAATTCTAATTTATACACGATTGACTCGAAGTTATCGATCCGGACTTTCCATATATACGATTGTAACTCCAGAGTCACCTTCCCCAGGGTATGCCAATCTGTAGCTTTTCACTAAGGGATGTTCTGATAGAGCATCCCATACTGCTTCACGCATTTGTCCGCTGCCTTTGCCATGTATTACTTTCACTGTATTCAACTTTGATAGGAATACATCGTTTAGGTATTTGTCTAATTCGTACATAGCATCTGCTATAGGTTTTCGCCTTAGGTGTATTTCACTATGGTTTGACATATTGCTATGATTCTATTTTACTTCTATTATCTTGCAAGTTGTATAGGTTGGTTAACATTTTTGAAGAGCCTAATGCTGGCAATATTTGGATCCGGATAAATATATACACGTAGATACGATGAAATCTCAATGATTCCAGTCAAATACATAAACCTAAGATTGCTTCTAACTATATTCTTTTTAATATTGGTGTTTGGTTGTGACACAGGAAACCCGATACATACTAATGAGGACTATTATCGAGATTTGATTTTAGCACCTTCAGATATACTACTGGAATCTGAGCCATCGATTAGATCTGGAAAATTATCTCTAGCATCCCCAATATATGTGGAAGACATGGATGTTCATATGAATAATTCTCCGATTTTAGCCGCTTATGGACCAGGTCTGGCTTATAGTAGACTTTTGAGATTTCGGTCTGGTTCAGAGATTTTGATGCCTACGATGGCCACCGAGTGTGATTTGTGTGATAGATGGAGTCAATTAGATTCTACAACATATGAATTTCATATTCGAGATGATGCTTATTGGCATGATATTGAACCAGTCTCTGGGCGGCAAGTTAACTCGGAAGACATAATACAGAGTTTTAAGCGGCAATTAGGTAGTAAGAACACTAACGCTGAAATGCTGAAAGATATCAAAACAATGGAAGCTATAGATGAAGATGTAGTCAGGATCACAGTGCATAGTCCGAATTCTGACTTTTTGAGTAATCTTGCCCAAGGGGTTTCTAAGATTGTTCCAATAGAGACTAATGCATTAGGAGCCACAGGCTTTGATTATATTATAGGTAGTGGTCCTTGGATTTGGCAGGCCTCAAAGAATATGCAGGGATACTATTTTGAAGCAAACCCAATATACTACGAAGAAGGTATACCTTATTCTGACAATTTAGAAATACAAATTATTCCCGATCCGCAAACTAGGTTAACTGCTTTTCTGCTTGGGAAAATAGATATATTAGAATTAGAACGTGATCCGACATCATATTCGATATTGCAGGAAAATAATATAAAGACCGCTCAACAGTTGGATTTTACATCTGGGTTAGTAATGTCTTTGAATACCTTGGTAGAGCCTCTCGATAGGCTTGGGGTTAGGAGGGAAATAATACGTTCTTTGGATCCTTGGTCGGATATAGCTGGTATATGGGAAAATCGGGGGTTTGTTAGTTTGGGTATACCGGTGATGGATAAAAGTTGGATTATGCCGAGATCCAAATTGGAAACCTATTTCAGATCTGGGGATACAATACCTGGAGAAGGTATCGATTTGGGTGGTGATGCCATAAATATAAAGATTAGTGTGGCCGAGTATAGTAGTAAACATATCGAATACGGAAATAGAGTCGCACAATCTATAGGAGAATTGGGACTTAGACCTACTGTTGAATTACTTGATATAAATGAGTATGCAAGACAGATTTGGAAAAGCGGGCATTATCAAATTTTTATAGGGCCATCCATGCCTCTCTCAAGCACTAATTCATATTTATCATCTGTATTTCATAGTAGAGGGAAGCATAATTTGCATAACTACAGAGATGAATACTTGGATGTAATGATAGACAGGCAAGTAAGTGAGTTGGACTTCACTTCTAGGAAGAAAATATTAATGGATCTGCAAGAATATATTATCAGTAAAGCTTTCTGGATAATGCCTGTGGGTGATGTGGCTAGTTGGGCGATCCAAGATAATGTGAGAAATTTTCACCCGAATACTTTTGGTTTAGAATACTTTTACTTTGCAGAAACTTGGATTGACGGAACCTAGAAACATAAATATTTGCTAAATTATGATGAGCAAATTTATATGGATATTCCGTCAGGCCAGTCTAACATATGTACCGAAACGGGGCTGCCGGCCTTAAGTACTTCAACATCTTCAGGGCATACAGCTAATCCGTTTGCTAATACCATTGAAGTCAGAACACCCGATCCTTGGTCACCAGTTAGGCTAGCATAGAATTTTCCATATTCTTGATATACTTTGACTCTTGCATATACTCGTCTACCGTCTGTATTCACAATATCATCACTCAATGTGGCTTTTATTGTAGCCTTTCCAGAATCAATTCGCCCTAGCATTTTAAGTATTGCTGGACGCACAAGCAGTTCGAAAGCTACTAATGCGCTAACGGGATTTCCTGGTAATCCTATGTGAGGTATTTTGCCGCCATTACCTGTTTCGAACGTTCCAAAAGCTAATGGTTTTGCAGGTCTCATTCTCACGGACCAGAAATCTATGTTTCCTCGACTGGATAGGAGGTCCTTGACTATATCATAATCCCCTTTGGATACCCCAGCGGACGTTATAAGTAGATCAGAGTCGAGTCCTTGTTCTATCTTGGCTTCTAGTGAATGCCAGTCATCTTGAGCAATGCCGAGGAATTTGGGTAATCCACCGTACTTAGTGATGGAGGCAGCTATACCGTAGCTATTACTATCGTATATACTCCCGGGTTTGATTTCCATGCCTGGCTCCACCAATTCATTGCCGGTTGCTATTACGGAGATTACAGGTCTGCGAGTAACTTTGATTTGCGACCTTCCCGTCGACGCTATTATTGCTGCCTCTGCGGGTCGTATGACGGTGCCGGATTTAAGTATCACATCCCCCTTCTTTATGTCTTGACCTGCGGGGCGTATGTTCGCATGTTTAGATGCCTCTACATTAATTCTTATATCTTGGTTTAATGTTTTGGATATTCTGGAAGAAGTCGCTCCAAATTCATCTGTGTCCTCGAATGGCACAACAGCGGTTGCTCCTTTTGGTATAGGAGCTCCAGTCATTATCCTTATAGAGGTACCTGGTAACACTTCGGAGTCTGGTATCTGTCCGGCTGATATTTCTGCTATAACTTTGACGGTTTTGGGGGTGTTCTTTGATGCTCCGACGGTATCTTCGTACCTTATTGCATATCCATCCATTGCAGAATTATCTAGCGGTGGTATGTCTAGATCCGATTTAATATCCTCAGCTAATACTTGCCCTAAGGTATCTAGCACGGCTTTCTCTTCTGTGTCTAATGTATTAAACATTGAGACTATTCTGTCTCTGGCTTCTTCAACACTCAACATTGAAGGGGTGCCATCATAGGAATTCATTTTCAATATTGCCTCGTATATATTACTTGTACTATAAGGTTATGTTATGTATCTAGAATTCTATTATAGATCTACCTAATATAGCCCCAGCCTTTAGTGAGTCACATGCTTCATTTATATCATCTAATTTATATCTTTTGGTGATAAGTTTATCCAGTGGGAATTTGCCTTCTTGGTATAGCCGTAGAAACATTGGGAAATCCTTATCTGGATATGTTGCTCCTAGGCTTCCCATATACCTACGTTGACCTGTTACAAAAAGGCGAGTGTTGATAGTAACATCGCCACCTGGCAATCCAATTAAAACGGCTGTCCCTCCGTGGTTATCTGCACCAGGCCCTCCTGCCTTAGTAGATGGTAGTATCTGTTCATTGGTGGTTGGCACTCCGATAGCGTCAAAAGCGTAGTCTACTCCCCCGAGAGTGATTTCTTGAATGGCTTCAATAGGATCTATCTTGGATGCATTTATTATATGAGTGGCACCAAACTCTTTCGCAAGCTGCAATTTATCATCCTGCAGATCCACTGCTATTATTGGGTAGGCTTCTAGGATAGCAGCCATCCTTATCGAGCATAGACCTATACCTCCACAACCAAAAACTGCCACTGACTGGCCTGGGCGCACATTTGCGGTATGCAACACTGCCCCTGCCCCAGTTAGGACGGCACATCCAACTATGCAGCTAACATCTTTAGGATGGTCTTTGGAAATTGATACAACATAGTCGGAACGGACTAGAACATCTTCTCCCCAAGTGTAAACATTTCCATTAACAGGGGTTCCTTGATAGGTTATTCCAGAATGCGGAACAGCTGGTCTTCCAGATACTGGTGTTCTTGGAACCCATGTGACTATAACCTGATCACCTTCTTTAACATGGCTTACTTTGTCCCCAATCCCAGTCACAATTCCTGTACCTTCATGGCCTAGCAGCAATGGTCTTGCAAGGCCGGGGTTGTCCATTTGGTGTAATTGAGAATGGCAAATGCCGCTTGAAGTTAGTTTAACTAGAACTTGGTCATCTTTAGGATCTGGTATTTCTATTTCTGCTAGGGTTAGTGGCTCTTCTGGTCCAGTTTGTACTGCAGCTTTTGATTTCATATTTCACACCTGCTCTCTAAGAAGAAATTATGAGAATGTATAAATCCTAACTCAAAGTAAGATTTTTAACAATTGCACTATGTTACAATCGAGTCAATTTAGCTTTGAATTCCTTTTACAGTGGAGGATGTAAATGGTGAGACCATTTGAGATTCCTGTTTCAAAGATCAATGCGAGATGTGATCTCACGCTCCTGGATTTTGATTCGACGGATGAATTGCAGCCACTTGATACCATAATTGGACAGGATAGGGCAATCAGGTCACTAGAATTTGGACTTGGTCTTTGGGATAGCCGGTTCAATATTTTCGCGGCAGGTCCACAGGGCACAGGTAAAACTAAAGCTATAAAGAGATTCGTAGATAAATACTCGGCTTCTAGAACAATACCTGCAGATGTATGTTATGTATTTAACTTCAGCGATCCTAGTAGGCCTACTGCTCTCATGCTGAGTAACATTATGGGGCAGCATTTTCAACATGATATGGCATCTGTGGTCGTTGAGCTCAAGGAAAATACAGATAGAGCTTTCTCAAGTGAGGAATATGCGAATATGAGAGAGCAATTAATTAATAGTTCGTTGAGGGAAAAGGAACAAAATCTAAAAGATTTATATGATACTGCAAGGCAAAAGAATTTCCTGTTACAGTCCACTCCTACCGGCTTATCGTTGGCCGCTGTAAACGATAACCAAGAACCCTTGTCTTCTGATCAATACATTCAGCTTAATGCCGATCAGAAGCAAGATATAGAGGCTAGCAGAGGATATCTAGAGGGTTTGCTTAAGGATACATTATCAGCTATTCGAGCTAATGATAAAGCTGTGAGTGACAGACTATCAGTTATGGATGGTGACATAGTACAAAACATTATTGATATTGTTTTATATGAGATAAGGGAAAAATATAGATCCCACAAACAGGTGTCAGACTACTTGGACGATGTATGTAGAGACATAATATTACATAAAGAGCTATTCATGGGTCATAGGCCTGATTCCCATGAGCAGAGTTCAGGATCAGATAATCGAGATAATGATGACTTCATGAAAAGATATGAAGTTAACCTTCTGATTGACAACTCTGATTTGGAGGGCGCACCTGTTATACATGAAATTGACCCTACCTTCAATAATCTGTTTGGAGTTCTGGAGGCTGAGACTCAATATGGGTCGCTGAGAACTGACTTCACAATGATAAGACCAGGATCCTTACATCGTGCTAATGGCGGGTATTTAATAATTAATGCTGAAGATTTGCTGAGAGATCAAACATGTTGGGAGGGTCTTAAGCGTTGTGTCCGAGAGAAAAGTATAGTAGTTGATGATATTTTGGATTATAAGGGATACGTAGCCACTAAGAGGCTTAGGCCACTGCCTATACCATTGGACGTTAAGATAATACTTATTGGTGCTAGTGCTACTTATCACCTTCTTTATAATCGCGATGATGATTTCGTAGAACTTTTTAAAGTTAAGGCAGATTTTGATAGTAGCATGGATAGGACTGTTGAAAATATAGAAAACTATGCTTCTTTTATTTCAACACTCTGTTTCGAAGACTCTTTATTACATTTAGATAGGTCAGCTGTTGGTAGAATTATAGAATACAGTGCCCGTTTGGCAGGGCATCAGAACAAGTTATCTACTAAATTCGCAGAGATTAGCGATGTCATAAGGGAAGCTAGTTATTGGGCAGGTGAGTCAAATTCAGCTATTACTACTTCTAAGCATATAGATCAGGCTATAAAGGAGAGAACATATAGATCCGATCTTATTCAAGACAAGATTATGGAGATGATAGAGAACGGAGTTGTGGATATATCAACTCAAGGTGACATTATAGGTCAAGTTAACGGCTTGGCAGTTATAGGAATAGGTGATTTCTCCTTTGGCAAACCAGGGCGCATAACCGTAAGTATATCTGCCGGTAGAGATGGGTTAGTGGATGTAGAACGTGAATCCGATCTAGGAGGTCGTCTGCATACCAAGGGTGTTATGATACTAAATGGATATCTCGCTGATAGATTTGCTCAGAGTATTCCGCTAACTATGTCTGCCCGTATTACGTTCGAGCAAAGTTATGATGAGGTAGATGGTGATAGCGCGTCCAGTACAGAGCTATATGCGATACTTTCTAAACTGTCTGGTATTCCATTAAATCAAGGATTAGCTGTGACCGGTTCTGTAAATCAATTTGGTGAAATACAGGCTATAGGTGGTGTTAACGAAAAGATAGAAGGGTTCTTCAGGGTTTGTAAGGCCCAAGGATTAGACGGACGTCAAGGGGTTTTAATCCCTGCCACAAATGTAGGTAACCTTATGTTGGATGATGAAGTTGTGCAAGCGGTGAAGGCAGATGAATTTCATATATATGCGGTTCCAGATATAGCTTCTGGGATGGAGATTCTTACTGGCATACAGTATGGACAGAAGAATGATGATGGGTCTTTCCCAGATGGATCTATAAGTGATAAGGTCCAATCCCGGCTGATACAATTAGCAAATGATACTCGGGATTTTATGAAAGCGAATATTTAGATGATAGATAGATCCAAAGACTTAAAAGTTATCGCTGAACAGGCCCATGAATATTTTTCTAATAAACACTCTGCCAGAGAGAAGGCTTTACAGCTTTCCAGGGGTACTATACAGCTTTCTTCTAAATCTATAAGGTCTAGCCACCGCAACGAATTTCATGAGGCTAGAGTATTACTTGATGAGGCCCGATCTCTAGTATCTGAAATGATTGATATAAGATTAACTCATCCGGATATCTACTATACGGGATTTGTACAGGACGCCCAGAAGGAGTATGTTGAAGCTCTACTTACATTTGCACTTATAGCTGACGAATATTTCCCTATGCCGAATGATATAGGCATCGCTTTTTCGGCGTATCTAAATGGTTTGGGTGAAACAATAGGTGAGATGCGTAGATATTTACTAGATTCTATACGGAGGGGAGAAACTAGTAAGTGTGAGAGTATATTAGATGTTATGGATCAGATCCATACAGAATTGTTCACAATGGACTTCCCTGAAGCTATAACAGGAGGTCTCAGAAGAACAACTGATGCCATGAGGGGTATATTGGAGCGGACTAGAGGTGACCTTACAAATGCATTAAGGCAACAGAAGCTTGAGGAACAGATTAATCGTTTTATTGACGGATCATGATACCTCTGTAATATAAAATTCTTCAATCTCTGTATCTGTTGGATTTGTTTCTAAAAATTCTCTTATGATGCGTTGCATCTGATTCACCTCATTGACAGAGTGGTGTCAATCATTTCTTTCTAGGCGGACTAACTCCCCCATTTATTATCACTCAGGAAAACTAGTATTCCATTTAGTTGCTGCTTGATAGGTATTGGCAAGTTGTATTAGCCTACTGTCTTGGAAAGGCTTGCCAATAAGTTGTAGCCCAGCGGGTAAATCTTGTCTAGTGAATCCACAAGGTACAGATATTGCTGGCATTCCTAACGTGCTGAATATTCTAGTTATTCTTAATAATGCTTCTCTTGATCCTACTTCATTACCGCTTATATTCACCGTATCTGATTCAATTGGGAAAGCAGTTACTGCGGTCGTGGGAGTTGCTAGGAAATCTATATTATCCATTGCGCCAAGGATTTCCATCATACATGCTTTTCTGACTTTTTGAGCTTGTAAATAAGATGTAGCAGGTATAAAAAATCCACTCTCTATTCTTCGGCGTATTGCTGGGTCATATTGGTCTGCATTTAATAGTATTCTGTCTTTGTGTAGGCTAGCTGCTTCTGAAGTTTGTACTATGCTACCTGCTGGGTTTACTAGCCCAAGGGGGGGCAGTGATATATTTACGATCTCTGCACCTAGATATCTTATGTCATCGATAGACTTGTTGAATAAATCTTTGACTTCGGGATCCATTATGTCCCAAATATATTCCTTAGGAATGCCAATCCTGATTCCATTTAGGTCCAAGTTTATAGCTGAAGTAAGTGAATAGTTTTCACTGGGGTAATTTATAGAGCCTGGATCTCTATTATCATACCCACTTATATAGTTCAATACTATGCCGACGTCTTTGGCAGATTTACCAAATATTCCTACATGATCCATAGACCATGATAGGGCGGTGACTCCATGTCTGCTTATTAAGCCATATGTAGGTTTTAATCCCGTAACTCCACATAGTGAAGCAGGCACCCTTACTGATCCACCAGTGTCTGTACCAAGCGCTATAGGAGCCTCTCTACTAGCTATTGCTACTCCAGAGCCACTGCTAGATCCACCGGCCATCATTTCAATGTTCCAAGGGTTTCTTGCCGGACCGTAGTGATGATTACGGCTGGTACCGTCGAATGCGAATTCAGTCATATGGAGTTTGCCAATGCAGTATCCACCTGCTGCTTTAATCATTGATACTACAGATGCGTCCTCAGTTGGTATAAAGTCTCTTTCCAATATTGACCCAGAAGTTGTTCTTACTCCCTTTGTTTGGAAGAGGTCTTTTAAGGCTATAGGTATTCCGTGTAGGTGCCCCTTATATTGGCCTGACATTATCTCTGATTCAGCTGTAGTTGCCATATCAAGAGCATATTCATCTAATCTAGTGATGAATGCGTTTAGGGTTGGGTCCAGTTTTTCTATTCTCTGTATATATGCCTTTGCTAGGTCTACCGGTGATATAGATCTGCTCTTTATTAGTTCTGACAGTTCAGACAGATGGAGAAGTGTTAGGTCTTGGCTTGGAATATTCATATACCCTCTTCTAACTTTGGTATAACTAAATCCACGTTTGAAGCTAAATGGATGTCATCAGTAGCTACATTACTTATTTCTTCCATTCGCCCTAGCATAATGATGACTTCAGGGTATAGTAGTTTTAAATGAGCTTCATTGTGAGTATCTATGCCTAGATCTCTTGCCAGGGTCAGGAAATCCTCATACTTCGCACCTTTGTTTTCCATTGATAACTCCTTATATCGTCAGGATATTATATAAGAATTGATACACTATCTGAATAGATATAGAATAGATCTATCGCTAGAAGTATAGAGTGATTACTATGTCTAAGACTATAGATTACAGCCTCCTGGACATACCAGAAATAACCAGTATGATGTTCCATCCGCAGAGAGCGTGGTCTCCTGTGCCGTATTACGGACAGGACTTAATGGTAGAGGTTGAACCAGATGTATCTATATCGTGTAGGTTCTATGGCTACGATAAGTCAATGCCAACGGTTCTATTTTTCCATGGTAACGGGGAGATAGCATGTCAATTCGATCCAGTATCCGAATATTATAGAAGATCTGGGGCGAATTTTTTTGTCGCAGATTTTAGAGGTTATGGTCTTAGTGGTGGTGTTCCATCATTCCAGAACATGATTCATGATTCTAGTAAGATCTATAAGTATTGCGTGACTATGTTAAAAACTAATGGGTTCAATAATGAAGTTATTGTGAAAGGTAGGTCTTTGGGTTGCTACTCTGCGGTAGAAGTGGCCGCCAATTTTCAGGATGATTTGCGTGGATTGATAATTGAAAGCGGTTCTGCCGCTGTAGAGCGGATGTTAATCCGAAGAGGTTTCATAGTTGATGAGCCTAGGGTTAGAGATCTCATTATGTTACATGTCTGGAAAATTAACTCTATAAAGATACCTCTACTTACTATCTGTGGAGAAGTAGATGAGATCATACCGGTTGAATCTATATTGGAACTGCATGATTCTATAGGTTCGAGTCATAAGGAATTTGAACTAATTCCGATGGCCGGTCACAATGACTTATGGTTGCTAGGTAGGGATCAATATTTCGAGGCTGTGAAGAAATTCATTGATAATACTAATGGGAGTAGCTAGCAAACCATTAGACGGCGGTATTCTTCCAGGAAGCTAAAACTTGCATGTCTCTGGGGAATGCAAGCGGTGGAAACTTGTTTGGGGAGAAGAAGCCAATATCTGATACCTCATCTCCTATCTTCAATTCTCCACCTACTTCTATACCAGCAAATGCTGCGAGTATTACGGGGTTTCCCTGCTCCGAGAATACGCCGAGGCTGCGAGTGATTTCAACAATCAGGCCCGTTTCCTCTAGAACTTCTCTAGCGGCCGCATCCTCTACCACTTCGCCTCTGTCTACATAGCCACCAGGGAACCCCCAGAGCCCTAACTGTGGTTGGATTGCCCGCTTTATCAGTAGGAATAATCCGTCTTTTTCCACTACAGTTGCAGCTGCAAGTTTAGGGTCATAATAGATTATTTTCTTGCATCCCGAACATTTGGGTCTCACAACGTTTTCTAGTTGTATGGTAATAAGACTTGACCCGCAGCGAGGGCAAAATTTATAGTCTTCCATAACTCAGATATTACCAGACTTCCTTGAGCAGCAGGATTAGGTCTTCTACGTTAGAAATTCTTCTACTGCCTTCGAGATAAGAGGGTCTAATGGCATCTCTCTGTGCTATACCTATAAGACTATCTTCTGGTACATCCATATCCCTTAACCTAATGGGAACCCCAATAGATTTAATAAATTGCTCTACTGCTTCTATTGCTGATGCAGTAGCCTGTTCTTGTGACATGGCATTATTTGGGACCCCGAATATTTGTCCCAATTCTATCAAGCCTTCCTTTTGGATTTCTTTATTACGGCGCATAGTTGCCAGACTCATCAGAAGCCTAGAGCCACCTTGACCAATGTGTGGATGAGTGTATCTTATTTCTCTGTCCATAGATGTTGTTACTCCTCCAGACTGGGCTGTAGAACTTGGTGCGTCTGATGCTCTATTAACTAATATAGAAGCCGCTGCGAGCTGGATTCTTGGAGTAGAGTCATCTGGGTGATTTACTAAATCTGGCAGATATTTCACACATATTTCCAGTGCCTGTCGGTTATCAGCAGCGCTGAAAGGATTCATCCCAGAAGACTGTACTGAATCTATAAGCCCAGCGAAAGTAGTTATAGTTGTATCTAGGTACAACGAGACAGGAGCAGTTAGCAGTGCCTCACCGTCCAGTATTATGCAAGTTGGTCTAGACTTAGGGTCAAATAGTTCCAGTCTATATGGAGGTTTATCATCCATCACTGCAGCTCCTCCTCGATGGACCCCATTTGTAGGTGTAGTTAGGACAACGATTTGTGGCAATTTGGGCTTATTTAACCTAGGACTTTGTGGTGGCTGCCCCGGCGGATATTTGGTGCAGAGTTCTTGAGGGGTACCATTCTCTGCCAAAAGAATTGTTATGGCTCTAGCTGTAATTACTGCGCTTCCACCTCCTACGGCTACTATACAGTCTGGATTGATCTCTTTAGCTTGACGAACTCCTTCCATTACAAGCGGTATTGGCGATTCTCTCTTGGCATTAGCGTAGATTCCTGCGCAAGCGTCTCCTAGTTCAGCCTTAATTCGCTCCAGTAAATTAGTTGTTTTACTTACGGTTTCACTGCACACTACGAAACATTTAGTGGCCCCCAATCTTCTAACTTCGGAGGATATTTGAGACAATGACCCGTCTCCTGCGTGTACCCTTATTGCTGGGCTAAGGTATCTATAGGCTGCAGATAATTCCATTTTACTCCTCTACAACTCTTTTTGTTTTGAAAGTTGTTGCTCGTTGGTATTATAATTTAGCAATTCAGATGTCATTATACACCTGATTCATAAGATGTAGATTAACTTTGTGGTTGTCAGTTGCGACTAGCTGGTTTGTTAATTATCGAGGAGGTACGAGGTTGAGTTTTATAGATTTAAGAAGTGATACAGTTACACATCCTACAAAACCTATGATTGAAGCAATTAATAATGCTGAACTTGGGGATGATGGCTGGGCGGATGATCCCACAGTTAATAAATTACAAGATATGGCTGCAGATATCACAGGTAAACAAGCAGCCTTGTTTGTACCAAGTGGCACTATGGGTAACTTGGTTTCCGTTATAACGCACTGCCAACGAGGTCAAGAAATCATAGTAGGAGATCAATCTCATCTCTACCTTTATGAATACGCAGGTGCATCTGCTTTTGGAGGGATATCCCTTAGGCAGGTTGCGAATCAAAACGATGGCACCTTGGAAATATCTGAAGTGGAGGCAGCTATAAGGCCTATGGCTGAGAGGTTTCCTACTACTTCTCTAGTCTCAATCGAAAATACTCATAATCGGTGTAATGGTGCTGTGTTAAATCCTATATATACACAGAAAATTTCAGATATGTCTCACAGTAAGGGAGCAAAAGTACATCTTGACGGTGCGAGGATATTTAACGCTTCTGTGGCCTTGGGAGTTGATGTAAAGGATCTGGTCGCCCCAGTTGATTCTCTAACTTTTTGCTTTTCTAAAGGATTGAGTTGTCCTGCAGGTTCAATAATCTGTGGTGATAGCGAGTTCATTAATAGGGCTCGACATACTAGGAATGCATTGGGTGGAGGTATGCGCCAGGTTGGTATATTGGCTGCTGCCGCTATAGTGGCCCTCAATGATATGGTTGATAGGCTGGCTGAAGATCATGCTAACGCTTCTCGCTTAGCATATGGGTTAGCGAATATAAGAGGAATCTCTATTGACCCAGAGGATATATATACAAATATAGTCTACTTTGGGATAGAAAATGGATCGGTTCCAGAATTCTTAAAGAATCTAAGAGATAAAGGTGTCTTGGCTCAACATCCATATGGATCTAGAGTACGCATGGTTACCCATTATGGTATATCACAGGGCGACATAGATCATACGTTAGATATGGTTAAATCCTGTATTTGAAAGGTGCCTGCTAATACGATTGGGGAGATTTAATGATATTATTTGAGTTAAATCTTTATCTGGATAATCTGCATATACTGATATGTTATTTATAGATAGTATGGAGGTCATATGGCTAACATAAGTCGGGGGGCAGCAATTGTCGGGGTAGCAGAATCGGATGACATAGGGTATCTGGACAACAATAAATCAGACTTACAGCTTCATGCAGAGGCGGCATATAATGCACTCGAGGATGCAGGCCTTAAGAAGTCTGACGTAGATGCCATCTTTGCTTCAGGCAACACATTGGGACTTGCTGAGCATATGGGTATACAGCCTAAATTTACGGATGGTACATCTGTAGGGGGAGCTTCGTTTGTTATTCATGCTGGACATGCCTTGGCAGCCATATCTGCGGGATACTGTGAAGTTGCTCTAGTAACACATGGGTCTGCAGGCTATTCTCGTAGGTTTTATGCTCCACCAGCGACAGTTAGGGACAACTCTCCAGGAGCTCAATTTGAAACTCCATATGGATTTATAGGAGCTCCTATAAATTACGCTATGGCATGCAGCAGATATATGCATGAGTTTGGTGAGGAGCGCACCCGTGAAGCTATGGCTGAAATAGCTGTTGCGACTCGGAAATGGGCGAAATTGAACCCGAAGGCTTTAATACATGATCCTAAGGCTCAAATTCCCCTAGATATGAGTTTTGATGATTACCATAATTCTAGGTGGGTTTGTTGGCCATTCCACCTTCTAGATTGTTGTCTAGTTACTGATGCTGGGGGAGCTTATATAATTACTACTCCAGAGAGGGCTAGAGACTTGAAGAAACCTCCAGTTTGGATACTGGGTGCTGGAGAGGGACACGATCATGGCATGATCAGCCAGATGCCAAGTCTTACATCTCTGATAGCGAGGGAAACTGGGCCTAAAGCTTTTCAGATGGCCGGTGTGAAGCACAGTGATTTTGATTTGGCGATGATATATGATTCCTTTACATATACAGTTATGCTTACTTTAGAGAGTTTGGGTTTCTGTGGGAGAGGAGAAGCAGCTGACTTTGTTAAGGGTCAACGCACTGCCACCGGTGGGGATTTTCCAATGAATACTGCAGGTGGTGGATTATCCTATACTCACCCAGGAGCATATGGGGTATTTTTGATTATAGAGGCTGTACGTCAGTTGAGAGGTGAGTGTGGGGACAGGCAAGTTCCAAACTGTAATCTGACGTTCTGCCATGGTACAGGCGGATCTTTGTCATCCGGAGGTACAGTAGTATTAGCTAGCGACTGAGGAACGAGGATTACACATATCACTGCTAAATTAAATAATTAAGAGGTGTTTTAATGGCACAGCAATCATTGCCAGACAAACCTATACCATACCCTACTCAGGAGACGTCTTTTTATTGGGAGAAGTGTTCTGAACGTGAATTATGGGTTAGAAGTTGTAACAGTTGTAAGAAAAGCTACTTTTATCCTAGAGATTTCTGCCCATCGTGTTTTTCAAGAGATACAGCTTGGATCAAGTGCTCAGGCAGAGCAACTTTACATGCTTTTGGAGTAGTCGCAAGGGCACCGCATAGAGCTTGGGCTGAAGAAGTCCCATTTATAGTGGCGATGGTGGATCTGGAGGAAGGGTGTAGAATGCCCACAAATATTGTTGATGTAAACATAGACCCCGATGATCTGAAGGGGGATTTGGAGATAGGTATGGCATTAGAAGTATCTTGGGACGAGCGCACGGATGGATATATAATACCGGTGTTTAGTCCAGTATAGTTTTAATCACAAGAGGCCTAGATCGGATTGGGCACTAGCGACAATTGTCTTTGCTATAGATAATGAGGCCGTAGCGGCGGGAGACGGCGCATTAATTACATGCATAGCTCTCGGGCTTTTTACTATATTGAAGTCATCAAGTAGGTTTCCGCCTGAATCTACAGCTTGTGCTCTAACTCCTGCTCCACCCGATACTAGATCAGCTTCTTCTACTGCAGGAAGGAGCCTTTGGAGATCTTTTGTGAATTCCTTTTTACTTATTGAACGCCAGAATTCTTGTAAACCAGTCCTCCAGTACCTGTATGACATATACCAGAATCCACTGTAAGTAACAGTAGAAATAAGTTCTGTCATATTCATAGAGCTCATAGTGTAGCCTTCTTTAGCGAAGGCCAATACTGCATTTGGGCCAGCCTCTATGCCTCCATTAATCATCCTTGTGAAATGAACACCTAAGAATGGGAAGGCTGGGTTTGGAACAGGATATATCAGCCCCTTTACCAAGTAATCTTTATCTTGTGAAATGGTGTAGTATTCACCACGAAAAGGTATTATTCGGGTGTCTATGGATTTGTTCATCATCTGAGCTACATTATCTGAATAGAGACCAGCGCAGTTTATGATATAGGACGAATTTAGGGATCCCTTGGTAGTCTCTAATACTATTGATTGATTATGCTCAATTATATTGAGTAGTTCGGTTTCCATCATTATAGAAACACCATTGTTTCTACATACTGCTGCGTAGGCTTCTGATACTTCCCTATAATCTATTATTCCAGTTTTCGGGCAATGTAGTGCCTTTATCCCGTTAACATATGGCTCAATTTCTAGGAGTTCTTCCTTATCTATCATTTTCAACCCTTCTACGCCATTGGCAGTACCACGTTCATGAAGGGTATTTAATGCTGGTAATTCATCTTCAGTGACTGCTACTACAACTTTCCCAACTAGGTCATACTTGACCCCATGTTCATCGCAAAATTCTTTCAACGCCTTGGATCCTGACACGCAGTTTTGAGCTTTTAGAGAACCGGGTCTGTAGTAGAGGCCCGAATGTATGACCCCGCTGTTATGTCCAGTTTGGTGTAAGGCTAGTTCGGCTTCTTTTTCTATTAGGCATATTTTGAATCGTAGGTTTTGACTAGATAATTCCATAGCTGTGGCTAGCCCGAGTATACCACCTCCAACTATAACTATGTCGTAATTATTTGATTTCATATTTCTCCCGCAGTGTTTTGTTATATTGCGGCAATAATAGTACCTAGCTATAATAGCATAGCTGGTATCCCATAACTATGGGAATGGTATTAGGGGTGAGTAGTAGAAGTTGCCTTGGCGGTTTCAATATTGCTTAGAGTAGTAAGGAGGAAAGCCGTGCCTATACAACCAGATCCAGATAGCGTTTTGGTAAACGCTGAACGCACAGAGAAATTCATAGTTGAAGTATTCAAGAAACTGGGGTTATCAGAATCTAACGCAAAGGATGCCGCTGAGGTTCTTATAATGGCTGATATTTATGGGGTTGAATCTCATGGAGCACCCAGATTGCCGAATTATGTTGCAAGGTTAAAGAGTGAGATGATCAAGTCTAACCCGGATATCAGGGTCGTTCACGAACTTCCCTCTACCGCTCTTGTAGACGGAGATCAAGGGCTTGGCATGGTGGTTGGAAGAAGAGCTATGGAAGTAGCAATAAATAAAGCTAGGAACACAGGAGCCGGGTTCGTGTCAGTTAAGAATAGTACTCACTACGGGATTGCCGGATTCTATGCTCGCATGGCATTGGAGCACGATATGATTGGATTCTCAATGACAAATGTTGGATTTGGTGGAGACACGCCACCTACTGGTGGAAAAACAGGATTCTTTGGTACTAATCCTATTGCAGTGGCAGCTCCAACTAAAACCCCGCCGGCATTCGTTATGGATTTTGCCACAACTGTCGTAGCTTTTGGGAAATTACAGATTGCAATGCGACGTAATCAGGAAATTCCTCTAGGGTGGGTTATGGACGCTGACGGTAATCCGTCTAGTAATCCCGCTGCAAGAGCCGACGGCGGATATATGCTTCCAATTGGAGGGTTGAAGGATACGGGAGGGCATAAAGGTTATGGTTTCATGCTTTTAGTAGATATCCTAACTGGGATCTTGTCTGGAGCAGCCGTGGGGGCAACAGCATCGAAGCTAGTGGACTCAGATACGGAGAGGGCCAGACCAGCTGGTGCTGCGCAAAATACCGGTCATTTTTTCGGAGCTCTGAGGATAGATGGGTTTAGGCCTGTAGAGGAGTTCAAAGAAGAGATGGATGAAATGTTTAGAGTTATAAGATCATCAGAGAAACTTCCTGGTTGGGAACGTATATATATACATGGTGAGGATCAGTGGGAAGCAGAGAAAGACCGCAGGACTAACGGCATCCCTTTGGACAGACCTACTTATGACGGACTCATAGAGATATCAAATGATTTGGGAATAGCATTGGACATTGATCAGTAAATTTATATCTTGCACAACTTATTGTAATTACATACTACAAATATAAGATTAGAGATTGGGGGATAGTATGAGACTAGTTCTTTATGGTGAAGAATTCCGTTTGGGATTGCTAAATGGAGATAGGGTGGTCGATGCCTCCTCAGTATCAGATAGGATACCGCATAACACACCTCAGCAGATGATTAGTAAACTTATTGGCGAGTTCGATAGTTATCGTTCTGAATTAGAGGGAATATTGGATAATGTTCAAGGTGAGCCTGCTTCAGAAGTTAGATTTAGGGCACCTATACCTCGGCCACCTAGATTGGTATGTATGGCAGGAAATTATATGGAAAATGGGACTCTTGAGAAGCCCAATCCGCTCAGTGCTTTTAATAAATCGTCTAGTAGCATAATAGGTGATTCAGATACTGTGACACTACCTGACTTCGACCCCAGAATATTCGAACATGAAGCCGAATTGGCAATTGTTATAGGAAAGAGAGCTGAGAGGATATTGGAAGAGGATGCCTATGATTATATATTTGGATATACGAATTTCATAGATGTTTCCCATAGAGGTCGTGATGACGATGGTAAGAGACATAATTTCTTTGATGGTAAGTCTTTTGATACATTTGGCCCCTTAGGTCCAGCAATAATAACCGCTGATGAAGTTGATGACCCACAGAACTTACCGGTTAAGCTTTGGGTTCAGGGTGATCTAAGACAGGATTACAATACTAATGATATGGGTCATACAATAAAACAGACCTTGGCGTGGGTGACATGGGTGACCACTTTACATCCCGGAGATATTGTAGCCTGTGGAACAAATCACAGAGGTTTAGGTCCTGTACAGGATGGGGACCAAGTTGAAGTCGAAGTTTCTAATTTCGGTAGGCTCACTGTCAGCGTTAGGGACGATTTGAAACGATCTTGGCCGAGGATGACTAGAGCACAGATGGAAGCTAAGTAAGCAAAATATTTGAATGCTTGTTGCTTGCAAGGATCAAATAATAAAATATTAAAGCTTGGGAGGAACTATATTATGAGACTGGTACTTTTTGATGAAGATTTTAAATTGGGTGTACTCAAAGAATCCAACGTAGTAGATGTTTCCAGAGTCACAGAAGGAATGACTTACTTTTCCAAGCAAGAGATGATGAATTTCTTGATCAGGGATTTCGACAAATTTAGGCCTCAAATAGAAGATATAGCTTCGAATGAGGCAGGAGTACCTATAGGAAGCTTACGCCTTAGAGCACCGTTGCCCGAGCCAGCTAGGTTGGTTTGCATGGCTGGTAATTACATGGAAAGTGGTACTAAGGCTGGTTCAGGCCCAATAGGTGCATTTAACAAATCTTCAAGTAGTGTAATTGGTGATGGTGATACAGTTATATTGCCCGATGCTGAGGCAACTGTATTCGAGCATGAGGCCGAACTTGCCATAATTATTGGGAAAGTATCTAGTAAAGTTAAAGCGAAGGATGCTTATTCACACATCTTCGGCTATATGAATTTTATAGATGTCTCGTGTCGAGGTATAGGTCGTCCAGGAGCGGACAATTTCTTTATAGGTAAGTCTTGGCATACTTTTGGGCCTATGGGACCTGTATTAATGACTGCTGATGAAGTGCCAAATCCTCAGGACCTTGCCATAAAACTTTCTGTGCAAGGTGAACTGAGGCAGGATTATAGTACGAGTGACATGGATCATAAGATACCAGAAGTAATCGAATGGATAACTTCGATAACTACACTAGAACCAGGAGATGTTATTGCCTGTGGAACTAATCATAGGGGGCTGGGACCCCTTCAGGATGCAGATGTGGTCGATATGGAGATATCTGACTTTGGAAAACTTACAGTGACTGTTAGAGATGATTTAAAAAGGTCTTGGGTTAGGGAAACTCACGCCCAAAAAGAAGCTAGAGAAGCCTCTGGTAGGTGATGGTGCTCTACGATTTATGGCTAGGGACAGTTTGTTTTAACTGGTGGTACCCCTGGCGGGAATCGAACCCACGCGCCTGGCTCCGGAGGCCAGTGCTCTATCCGCTGAGCTACAGGGGCATGAATAATTTCGCTGACGTACTATTCTAATAACAGTCGTACAGAGTCGTTTGAGGAAGATATTGGGGGTTATCCCAGGAGCGGATAATTTGTACTACCTTCTACGCCTGCCAGGGGCTCCATTCTTGAATGCAGGAACTAGTATCAATGGAGCCATAAGGGTAGTTAGGACTGTCATCATAATAGATACCCCGAATATATCAGGTCCTATTATTCCCCTAGATAGGCCAATCCCAGCTATTATAAGGGCAACTTCACCCCTAGGTAGCATGCCTATGCCTACGCGCCATGATCCTATTCCATTGAAACCTGTTATTAGAGCGGGTATTCCACAGCCAATTACTTTTGACAGTATAGCTAGGATTGTCAGAACAGATCCAAACATGAGTACCCCAGTCATTGCAGATACATCTACCATCATACCCATTACGACAAAGAATATAGGTACAAGAGCATGATATACAGACATCACTTGTTCCTCTATGCGCCTAGCTATAGGTGTACCAGATAACGCTAGGCCTATAGTATAAGCACCTATGATCATGGCCAACCCAAAGCTTTCAGCTAAGCCTGCTGATAAGAATGCTAGTGATAATGCCAAAGCTAATGCAGCTCCACTTACCCTGAATGCATTTAATGACCTAGATATATAGTTTGATACCAATATTCCACCAAACATAAGAGCTAACCAGAACCCTATTGCTTTTACAGCTATTACAGCTATTTGTGACGTTGATATTGCTTCTCCTGGAGTTGCCACACCGATCACAACTGTAAGTATCAATATTCCCAAAACATCATCTACTACGGCAGCGGCCAGGATTGTGACACCTTCAGGGCTATCAAGCTTTTGTTGGTCACTTAGCACCCTAGCAGTTATTCCCACCGAAGTCGCTGTCATTATTGCTCCTATAAACAGGGCAGAGTAAATAAGCGCATCTCCATCGAGGCCAGCAGGTTTTAGGAGTAGTGTGATTCCTAAACCGAAAACAAATGGCAGAGTCACACCTCCAATAGCTACTAGTGTTGCAGGGCCAGAGTATTTTAGGAATTGTTTCAAATCAGTTTCTAGTCCCGCAGCAAATAAAAGAACTACCGCAGCTATTTGTGATACAGAGAATAGTTCTATTGATAGAGGTATTGCACTTGAGTGATTTGCAGCATGTCCCAATCCAAATAAAGGCTCCATGCCGAATATAGCTATACCTCCTAAAGCAAATGGTCCAATCAATATGCCTGCTGTTAATTCACCTAATACAGGAGGTATCTTTATGTATCTCTCGCATAGTTCCCCAGCGAGTTTGGCTGCTATTAGTATTGCAGCTAACTGGAATACTAATTTTGTTACTAAGTGTGTGAAATCTTGTTCCATTATGTTATGCCGTAGATTGATCTATTATTTACGCAAAGGGGGATTATATCAGAATAAATAGTATTTAGGTATTTTATTTCGTATACCATTGGCTGATAATCTCGCTAAGGTTGTTATTTATAAGGGGAGTATTATACAGTATTTGATAGGCGTAAATAGCTTCCACTCACAAAATGGGACTTGACATGCTCACTACGCATTAATATGATTACACGAAGTGTATCGAGCGAAGTAGAACACAGACATATCTTTGATTTCTAGAAAGGGGGTTGGTAAGTGAAGAAACTCTTATCATTAAAAGGGCTTGTTGTTTTAGTTCTCGTTCTTGTTGCGGCCTTGGGTTCCGGTACAGCTATGGCAGACAGGCAGGGTGCCGGCTCATCGGCAGCGTCTATGGAGACTTTGGCAGGGGCAAGCATAGTGACGAGTGCATTATGTGCAGAGTCCCAACCTAGGGAGACTCCTGCTCAGGTTACAGTTTGGGGTTCAGGTTTCGGCCCAGGAGAGCTTATATTGGTTAGCTTAGTTAAGACAGCTGACAATGCTCAAATCCTATTCTCAGGTGCCGTTAATGAATCTGGAGCATTTGAGATTCTTACTCAATATGCAAACAATCCTAAATCATCTAACCTGACTACTATGGCTAAGTACCCTGGAGCTGGTTTGTATACCCTCGAGGCTCTTGGAACGAGTGGTCGCATAGCAACTTCACCGTTGCAAATGACAGACGATAAGTGTTCCTAGGGGATTAGTAAACAGTCTCTGACTGTTATATTGGACTGAATAAGAAGAAGGGTAGGGAGAGACATTAATGTCTCTCCCTACCCTTCTTCTATTTTATCTTGGGAAATGTGATGTCGGCACTTGGTACCCTGATTCTATACTCAGATCTCTGAATCTCCAACTGCTCTGACTACATGTACTTTCTTTATGCGCCTACCTATAGTGGATATCACTTTTATATCAAGATTATCAATGCTCATTTTATCCCCTGGTACAGGGATACGTCCCATCTGTTGGTACAATAGACCACCTAATGTATCAAAGCCATCTCCTTCTAATAAGCAACTGAAAGAGTCGTTGACTTCTTCAAGGGTTATCCTTGCATCCATGATAGCTTCGTTTTCATCCAACATTTCAATTAATGAGTCGGGTATATCGAATTCGTCTTCTATTTCTCCGACTATCTCCTCTAGAAGATCTTCTAGAGTGATCAGGCCAGCTGTACCACCGTATTCGTCAACGACGATTGCCATATGTATGCGTTTTTCCTGGAAATCTCTGAGAAGCTCATCTAATCTCTTTGACTCTGGTATAAAGAAAGGTGGATGAGCTAGTATGGTAAGCTTATATAATTCAGTGGAGGCAGAAAGA
>CEUS01252365.1_pt1 | contig 37503 bp, 29 predicted proteins | sample 427031 | NCBI WGS metagenome assembly CEUS01 (sample SAMEA2622837, study PRJEB7988) | marine metagenome | biome: marine biome (ENVO:00000447); feature: marine epipelagic mixed layer (ENVO:xxxxxxxxx); material: "saline water (ENVO:00002010), including plankton (ENVO:xxxxxxxx)" | depth 140 m | reverse complement strand
AGAAGTCCCCAATATCTGCTCGGAAGTGATGTTTAAAATGGGGCGTTCTTTTTCGATACGGGCAAGCACCGGGTCACCGTCAGGCATGAAGAGCCTGGCTAGGTAACGCCAACCTCCCGGATTGCTCAGAACGCCTGAAATATCCTTCCATCGGAAATTAGTTTCCCTTCCTATCATTGCGCTGTAACAAGCCCGATCTATGTACATCTTGATCAAGCAGCCAGCCGCATCATCGGACATTCGCTTGAGAAATTCGAGTATACATGCGTATTGATAGATGGGTTCGATACGCTGTACCTCAACCCTATGAAACGTGGACAAAATTGGGCCCATCATGGTTTTGCCCGTTCCACTGATGCCGTCTACGAAAACAACTTTTTCGCCCAACTGGGTATTGCGGCTAACCCTTATGGGGTCGGATTTTGGGTTCATACTCGGCATTTGCAGTCAGTTGTGGGGCTCATACGATCCGACACTCTTTCGCTAACTCACTTCTTGTTCAAGGCGGTATAGGAGAAAATAGTTAGGTTTAGTTGGTAACCCGCTTTCAAGCATCCATTTGGAACACAACTTGTTGTAGACGTCATGGTCATGAATACGCTTGCCAGTATAGAACGGAAGACGGAAGGCCGATATGTGCGATTTGAAACGGAGAAGACTGTCTTTAGGGTCCGGTGTCCGGCCGCCTCCCAAGTGTAACCACCGTAAGCCACGCTTGCTACCCCATTGAGCGACGGTGTGCAACAATAGGTTGGCAGCAGCGCTTTCTTTTCCACTTTTGTTGTTCGCGGCGAGATGGTAATGAAGTGATTCGCCATATTGCAGAAACAAGGCGGCTGCCACCAACTGGTCCTGATTTCGCACCGTAAACAGTCTTAGGTTTTCTCCGAGTGCGTTACACAAATGGTTGAAGTAGGCGTCAGAAAAGTAGTAGTACGGATGCGCTCGAACTTGATCCATAGCCTCGAAATAAATCTGCTTGAAGGTTTCCTGTCCCTCGGTTGGCGACACCTCTCCACATTTCAAACCCCGGGTAACAGCTTTCCGCACCATATTGCGATGAACAGAAGAATAGCCTGACCATAATGCACTTTCTGAGGCGTCCAAGCGCAACGCAACTGTTTCCCGGTCCAGTTCAACATGGTAAGGACCGGACATATATCGTTGACAGTTCAGGAAAGGATTGAATCGGATGAACTCAGCGACAATACGCTCTTGCTGGCACCATTCACTGAAGGCTTTCCAGGCCGCCGCGAGAAACGCTGGATTGGTGGATGTGCAGAGCGGGCCACTATAACCATACACGGTTTCAATGTCGTTCCAGTTTTCTCTTGTCAACTCGGTTTCAGGGCAATGTATGGGACGTACCAAGAAGGGATAGAACAATAGCTCATTCCCCTCTTCCGCGACAAAAGCCCTAGCTACACCATCTCCATTGAGTTCGTGCGCCCGATGGTACTCAGGCAGGAAATAGACATCCTTTTCGGAAAAGTGACTAAGAGTCTCGTACCACGACGTGGGTTCATGAGTGCCTAAGACCTGGAACTTCACGGGAGTCGCCCCCACGTCTTTATCAACCTTTCGACCAAGCTCTGCATATCATCTTCCCCGTACCGTTGGTCGATAGGAAGGCCCAAAATTTGGCGAGACAACTCATACGCCTCAGGATATCGGTTTTCACTGATATCTGAAGGCAAGGGCCAGTGAATAGGACAAAATACCCGGCACGAGGCCAGTTCCCTGCGTAGCAAGTCCCGCTTGGTCTCGTTAACCCGGATCGGAAACACCAGAGGCGATACCCCATCCGGCAGATCAGTCCGTATCGGGATGCCAACTGTTTTCAGTAGAGGGAGCTCATTAAATGCCTGGAGAAGAAAATTGTAGTTGCGGCGCCTACAGTCCATCACGGCAGGAACATCCATCGCTGACATCAACCTTTCTGATATAGCGGACATGGCATGCATCGGCACATCAGAGTCCAACCTAGTCTCGGCAGCAGAAAATAGAGACAGGTATGCATCTTCAAGTTCTGGCTGATCGAGACCGCCATGTAAATATTCGTGCCGCAGAGACTTGGCTAATACCCGGTGGCGAACAAATGAACCCGTTGGTGCTGGAAGTTGTGGCATAGGCAGGTCCGTCCAGTTAATCACCAACCCTCCGTCAGGGACCGGGAGGTATTTGCGGAAGCTGGTAACAACGAAGTGGCCGATTCCACCTACAATCGGGTCTCCTCTCTCAATCAATGAACCGTGAGCGCAGTCTTCAATGACCCAACAATGTTGTTTTATCCGACGCAATGTCTCAGCTTCGCGATCGCTGACGGGGAACCCAAAATAGTTGACGAAGAGAACGCTACTCGGCCGGGTCGACCTGACGCGACTCTCAAGGTCTTCTACATCTATGGTGAGGTCGGCGTTCACCCGATAGAATTCGACAACTGCTCCTTCGTCATCGAATGGTCTTATCATACTGGAGCATAGGTAGGACGGAAGCAAACAGGATCCGTTGGAGGACGCTTTCAGGATCTGGGCAACCAGCTTGAGACCTGTTCTACCCGAAGTCACGGTCTGGCAAGGTTTTGAGCGCCAGGGTAGTTGACCAGATCGGGTGGGACAGAGGGCGTCCAAACCGAACTCCATCTCGCCGCCCAAGGAACGTTCACTTACAGCCAATTTTCAGCCACTGATTACAGGTCCACTTTCTGGCAGTTTCAGGTCCACAAAAGACTTTTGTAGAAGCTCCGGGCCAAGTTTGACTTCCTTTAGCATATTCAAGATGCGAGGAGTCGCCTCTCCGTCCCCATAAGGGTTTTTCAGATCAACCAACGAATCACGGAAAGAGGGGTCGAGCCCGTATTGGATGCCTGCTCGGATTTCATCAAGTTCAGCCTTAACGTCGATGACATTTCTTTCTCTGATGCGGCCGTGCTGACGGTCGCCGACGTTTACAACCGGTAGGAGGAAGCTGGGCGCCTCAAAGATGCCGCTTGAAGAGTTGCCAACCATTAAGTCCGCGATGGCTAGCATGCTGTAATACCGTGCTTGGCCAAGGCTGAAGAACAGTCTTGAGTTCGGTCTGGAGTCAACAAATTTGCGGATGCGGTCCGAAATTGTTTGATTGTCTGCGTCGGCGTTTGGATAGGTAAATACTTGAGTCCCGCCAACCTCTGCCAAGGCAGACAGAAGAGCATCAACCTCTTTTGCAACGCTGTCCGCTCCGAGAGTGGTTGGGTGATATGAGACCATGATGATTGGAGATTCCAATTCCAGACTCAAGGACTCCGAGAGCTCCGTACGGCTCATGTATTCGATCTGATGCATCAAATCCAATGCCGGATCGCCAGCTACAATCACGCGGGATGGTTCCTCTCCCATCTGGATGAGGCGGTCCCCGTGAGCCTTCATGTCGGGGAAGTGTATATGGCTTAATTTGGATATAGCGTTGCGTACTTGATTGTCGATTGCCCCTTCAGTTACGTCTCCGCCAGATATGTGGGCCACCGGAATTCTTAGTGGTAGTGCGGCGCAGACTACCGAAAGCAATTCGTACCGGTCTCCCACTATCAGAACGATTTCAGGTCGGAATTTCTCTAAGGCTTGGGCGACTGCAATCAACCCGTGACCCATTGATGTTGCGATGTCTTGGGGAGTGTCCGAAGCGACGGGCAGTCCAATCCTGTCCGTGATATTAAATCCGTTGGCCTCAATCTCGTTCACCGTGAGACCGAACTCCGGCGCCAGATGCATTCCCCCGACGAAAAGTTGGAGCTGTAGTTCAGAATCAGCGTCGATCGCGCGCAACACGGGGAGCAGGCTGCTGTAATCCGCCCGAGATGTGGTGACTGCGCCAACTGTTCTCACATCAACTCGCCTATTGAAATGGTTTGGTTAACCTTAAGGCTATCAGTTGTCCTTCGGCCTAGAATTTGGCCAAGATATTTAGGTGGTAGACCACCTGAGGTCCGGCGCAACATCAAGTCGTCTGGCTCAAGCATCTTGCCCGCAGGAATATCCCGCGCCGCTACGATAGTTTTTTGGACCACTTTCTTGGTTGAAATCTCGGCGTTGGCCGGTGATTTTCGGCCGGTCCCCAATGCGGATTCTATTTCACTCACAGTCCGCACGAGGTATGCGAACTCCGATGGCTCCAGCGACGAACTATGATCTGGCCCGCTAAGAGTGCCGTCCAAGGTAAAATGCTTCTCAAGTACGCAGGCCCCCCTTGATACAGCACCGATGGAGATATGGGTTCCTACGGTATGGTCCGAAAACCCCACGGGATATTGGAAGGCTACCCGCAGGGTATCTATAGCCAGAAGGTTGCAATCTTCTGGCTTGGCCGGATAGTTGGAAACACAGTGGAGCAGGACCAGCTGTTGGTTTCCTGTTTCTTCAATAGCCCGTACTGCTTCTTCTACTTCGCTCAGGTTGGACATGCCGGTAGACAGGATTATTGGCTTACCTTTGAGTGCCACGTGCCGAAGAAAAGATAGGTTGGTCATTTCGCCGGAACCTATCTTGAACAGAGGCACGCCCAGTTCGTCCAAAAAGTCAGCACTGTCTTCTTCGTCTGGAGTAGAGAAAAACAGAATGCCCTGTCGGTCTGCGTGGTATTTCAATTCCTGAAATTGGTCGTAACTAAGTTCCAGGTGCTTAGCCATGTCGAACTGGCTCAGTTCTTGGTCCAGCTGTTGCCTTTGGTAATCCGCCAACGGGGCAGTAGGTACCATTAATTTTTCCGTAACCCATGTCTGGAATTTTACTGCGTCTGCACCGGCTTGAACGGCAGCGTCCACCAACTGGCGGGCCATTTCCGGGTTCCCATTGTGATTGACGCCAGCCTCCGCAATGACGAAACAAGGCTGTCCGGGTCCGATTTTGCGACCGGCGATCTCAATCGTAGTCACCATGCGGTCCAGCCCCCATCGACTACCAGGTTCTGCCCAGTGACGTATTCTGACAAATCGCTCGCCAGATAGGCCACCGCACCTTTTAGGTCCTCTTCCTTGGCCATGCGATGTAGCGGAGTCCGGGAGATGTAGCGCTGGTGGAACGCGTCGGGTTGGTTCCGCCACACGCCACCGGGGGAGATTGAGTTAACGCGGACCCGAGGCGCTAACGTTGTTGCGAGATGGCGGGTGAGCTGTAGAATACCTCCTTTAGAGGCGCCGTATCCGGCGGGATTGGCCATATCAGTACAGGCATAGATGCCCATGTCCGGCCCGTTCATGCCATAGATGGAGGAGAAGAGGATTATGGACCCATATCCCGAAGCGGAAAGGGACTCAATGGCTTCCTGGGCTAACACAAAAGGTGATGTGAGGTTAACCCGGATCGCGGTGTCCCAGGCCTCCACGGTTTGCTGCTCGAAAGGGACTGCCCAGCCAGGGGTCTGGGTTGTGCCTACATAGGCCGCGCAGTGGACCAGAATATCCAGGCCGCCCAATCGCCTCACCGATTCCTTGATGGCCTGCCGGGTTGCCTGTTCGTCGGTGAGGTCGCAGACCACGGCAACCGCGCTGTCTTCCCGGAGGCCTGTAAGATGCTCAACCCGTTTATCGCAACCTGCTGCGTCCACGTCTAGAACCGAAATGGTGGCCCCCAACTCCACAAGGGCCTCCGTGACTGCCAGGCCAATATGGCCAGCTCCTCCCGTTACCAGGGCCTTTCGTCCGGACAGGTTCATTAGAGCTCTCACACTTCTCATGATTATTCTTGAATGGAACTTAACCAGGGCAAATCGATGAGACCGCCTTTGACAAGTAGTTCGCCTTTTTGGAAGTCTAGCAGGGTATCAATAGACATTGCATGTAACTCAGGAATTTCGTAAATCAAGTGGCCTCCGGTCTGCCGCCAGAAGCGCTCCTCGGTGCGCACGAAGTGAGCATGCCAGAGGTAGAGCGAGCCGTTTATCCGAAAGACCGTGGGAGCATCTTGCCTTTGGGAATACTCGCTGCCTCCTTCGACTAAATCGGCCAGCCACCCCTCCTGCTCCAGTACGCAGTTCCACATGGGGTTAAAGTCAGGTTTCGAAACACCAACAATCCCGTTGGCAGCTGGGCATTCCAACAAGCGACTCAGCGCTCCGGTTACGTCCAGAGGCATCCGCGCTGGTGACGTGGGATCCAAGAGCAGGAGCATCTCATAGTGCTCGCCTTCTCGCTGCTCAACGTAATTAAGGGCATGCTGCAAGACTGGCCACATGGGAGAATCGTCTTGGGCTAACTCCGGCGGCCTGAGAAACGGCACATCGGCACCATACTGGGTTGCAATGTCGGCAATCTGACTCGAATCTGTCGATACGATGCATCGAGTGATCTCGGGGCAAAGCTTTGAGAAAAGAATTGTATGGGCAATAAGAGGAAGCCCCATAAATGGCCGAATGTTCTTATCGGGGAGGGCCTTAGATCCTCCTCGGGCGGGAATTACGGCTAGGACTGACACACCGTCGCTCACGGATATACCACGGTCTGTTCTATTCTCTTCTCGGAGGCTTGCCGGGCTGCATCGCAGACCGCCATCGCTTTGACTCCATCTGAGCCGCTGGCCAAGTGAGGGTCGCGAACTCCGAGCATCGCATTGGTGAAAGCGTAGGCCTGAGAACAGAACAATTGGTCGGCGCTTTGGTGGTGCTTCAACTCTTCGACTGGTGCGCCAACTCTGGCCAAACTCACGGTTCCTGCTATCCCGTCCCAGCTCATGGACCCGCCTTCTCCGAATGCTGTCATGAGCCTTCTAGGGGGAGTCGAGAGATAATCCAGACTAACTGAAACCAGACATCCGGCTGGCGAATCCCAAATTAGCGCTGCTAACTCCTCGGCGTCGATGCCTAGACGACCCGTATTTTCCAATCTCGCCTGGACGTTAAGAGGCCAACCGAAGAGCCAACCCGCGTAATCAATCTCGTGGACCAAGTCTCGCAACACACCACCCTCGTGGGCCCGCGCAGAGTATGTATCTTCATACGGTCTATTTGGGCGCCAATCGGGCAGGTAGGACTGACACTCCAATCGGACGAAGTGAATTTGCCCAAGCTCATTAAGTAATCGTCGAAAAGTATTCAGGGAGTCCGAGAATCTCAAAACGTAACCGATGTATGTCTCACGATGCAGATTAGACGCCCGTTGGCAAAGCCGATGGGCCTCCATGGAGTCAACTGACATGGGCTTCTCCACCAAGATGTCCATGCCCTCTTCAAGCGCGGTAATCGCGTCTTGAAAGTGTCTGCCAGTATCTGTGGCGATGATAGCTGCTTCTGCTCCGAGGGAAGAGGCCATCTGTATACTGGGCGCTGTTCGATACCCTTCGGCTTCCAACTCAGCCATACGGGTGTGCCTAATAGGTACCGCGATGGGCTCTACATCGTCAAGTTGCCGGAGCGCTTCTAGATGGTGCCTGCCGGCGCTGCCGGTGCCCACTACAGCAATCTTCATCTACCAGACCGGCGGCGTGGATGGCAGATTGTGCTGAAAGTGATTCCAGAAGTCGAAATTGTAGGCGTCTGGTTCACGATAAAAACGGGCCTGGAAACCGATGCTGATTTCCTCCCATGGCATACCCCACCTCAACACGTGGCGAAACACATCGGCTCTAACCCGCATGCGCAAGTATCGATGGGGCTTCTTGGGACGGTCCTCTAGAAAAGAAGAATTTGAAAAGTCTAGGTAAAATTCGCGGTACACTTTGGCGAAATCCTCATCCGTTTCTATCACGTGTAGGACCAAATCTGATTTGTAACCTGCCCATTCAAAATACGCCTTTACCCCGTCTAGGGACTCCAGGGGTCTGAAGTCTAAATCATCGAGAATTTTGGTTAAGAAATCATCGAAATTATATTGGGGTGCGTGGGTTGGCGTGTTGTGCACGCCTACAGGCGATTGGATGCCTACGTCAAAGACATCTCCGGCTTGGGGGATCCACGTGTCAATGTCGGGACTCTTCCGTTGAAGAAAATCGCGCACATTTTCGGGTGAATTCTTCACGTTGAGTTGCATGATTTCGTAGTCGGCTGGATGGGCCTCCTTGAAGTAGCCAGCGAAAGGAACAACGACTCTGGCGTTGGTCTTTGTAGACACGTCTAAACAATATTGCAACAATTCCAACCGACGGGAGGCAACTACGCGTTCAATCTGTTCTTGGGAATATTGGTCCGGCCAACACACCGGGTACCCAGAAGCGCCGCCGGCGAACGGAGACAAAAGAACATCTACGGGTCTGGGTAGTTCTCCGTGATTTAGGTTAAGGGTGCAGTCCACCAGGTCAAGAATGCGATGTCCCTTGTATTCCACCAAGATTGCGCTATCGTCCCTTCCCGCTTCATCCAAAAGCAACATGAATCTAGCATGTTCGCCCAAAGTTACCCATACGCCAAATGGGGCAATCGTGACGTTTTCCAGGCCCGCGCTCCTTACCAGACGGGCACAAGAATCGGTGTCAAATGCCGGTACAAAGATTGGCGCTTGAGGATTGCGCGCCGCCAACATTCGAAGCGTGTTGATGCTGAGGTGATCAGAGTGGTTGTGACTGATGTAGATAGCATCGGCTGCAGCCAAGCGGTCTAACCAGTCTTCTGGAGGTTGATGGGCTAGCCACCAGCCACGAGAAAATGCCGGACCCACTAACCAAGGGTCGGTAAAAATACTGTCTGGTCCGCAATTAATTTCGGCGCAGGCATGACTATAAAAACGAACAGTTAGTTCCGATTCTTCCAGGTCCATTACCGAAACGGGGTCTAACTCCCATGGCCTCGCAGGCAAGGCCTCAAAAAGAATGACTGTTCCGTCGTCGGCAATGTCCACAGTCAACTGATCTTGGGCGATTCCCACGGGGTTGACATATTCCATTGTCGATACGTCTATCTGCCATCCGTGGTTGGGACAAGTGAGTACGCAACCCTCGGACCGTTGGAATTTGCCCAGGTTGTGTCGGCACCGATTTCGGGTGGCGGTGATATGGCCGTTCTGCCCTTGGTGGACAATAAACTGCCCGTTCTCAAGAAAAGTAACCTCTCCGCGAAGGTCTTCCAACCTGAAAGAGGCGACTGGGATCCGCTGAGGGCCATTCGTGTGGTCTCTGTCGGGTATTTCTATGTCTCTGTGTGTCAACGTCTGCTCTCTTGATTCTCTCACTTAAGTGAGAGCTCTTGCTAATCTTGGGGAATTGACCTGATCGCCCGATTTTGTCATATCCTGGCGTGATTTCTAGAATCCCTAGTTATTGGCTAGGGCGACGGATAATGGAAGCTCCGGCGACGATAAAAGCGTATTCTTGAGTGCCGTATCTTTGGCTGTGTCGGGAATCCAGGTCCATCAAGTCTAAGCGGTACTTGGACACGGTGTTCTCGAAGTCCGGCGGAGAGTTCCAGTGGCTCCCCATCACTTGCTCGGCGTCCGCGGCGGAAAGATTAAATTGCTCGGAAGGCTCATCCCAATGGGTTTGGGGTGCATACGCAAAGGTCGCGAGAAACAGGCCGCCCGGCTTTAGCACCCGTAGGCTGTCCTCCACACACGCCCGCTGCTCCTCAAGACTGTTGTGTTCTATGCTTGAAAGCCAGAAAACAATGTCTGCCATTTCGGTAAACGATTTGGAGAAACGGCGAAAATCCACACAGAAGTCCATTATGTGGGTCCTGTGAAAGTGGCTCTCGATACGGTCGATTCCGATGATGCCTGCGTTCAGCGCATTCTCCAGGAAAGGATGGAACATGCTGTCGCCGCAGCCTACGTCCAGTATCACCGGTCTCTGAACGTTCTGCTCCTGGAGGTATCTGTCGATCTTTTCAAACAGCCAGGCATGGTCCAGTGCGTAGTTCCAGCCGCCTTTTATACCCGCTTCCGCTAGCCGAAGCCGATAGGGAGACTCGTTAATCGCTACTGGATTTAGAATTTCAAGCATCTTGCCCCCTTGATGAGTGTTCTTTCGGGCCAGAAGATATTAAGCTTTCATCGATCAGTGGACGTGAACTATGGGCGTTGCTTTTGGTGAATTCCGGCATCATTTGATACGAAGACTACGCTATGAGCCAGAGGTCTACCAGATAAACTGCCCAGCAACATCGCCCTCCATAATAAGGACTGCTACCGTTCCTGTACCTAAAATTGCAAATAGAAATCGGTCCAATAGTCTCATCCAGACTTTGATGTTTTCAATTCATGACGATCCTGGTGTAGAGTCTGTACTCGGGGGGCCGTAATAGGCGACAAATCACCGTGGCCACGCACACTGGTCGTTTCGATGATTGAAATAACCGAATCCCTGAAATGCCCTTAAAACGAGGCCTAATAGAAATCAATGCCCCGTCGCTGCTGGTAGTTGCAGTAGGGCCAAGACCAATCAATGGCAAATTGCTGATTTTTTGGTCAAACGATAAGTGGATATGGTGTTCATCGGGGCGTGGCCGTTAGTCCATCTAACAAACTCGTAATCGCGAGCCGGTTAACACGAATTACGGCCTCTTGAGTATTCGAGCTGTTGTGGGTACCAAAAATGCAGTTTTCGAACTGACGCAACGGGCTCTGGGCTGGTAAAGGCTCAACTTCAAATACATCCAATGCGGCGCCAGCCAATTTGCCTTCTTTGAGTGCCCGGATGAGAGCGGACTCGTCGATAAGAGGCCCGCGGGCAGTGTTGATGATGTACAGGCCTGGTCTCATGACCGCGAATTCCCTTGGCCCGAGCATGTGGTAGTTTTGTGAGTTTAAGTTGCAGTTTAGCGAGATGAAGTCTGAGGATTCTAGCAGTTCATCAAGCTCTACCAGGCGGAGACCAGTTTCTTCTACAACTGCATCTGGCACGGTTACAATGTCATGCCCCAATACGGACATACCCGCCGCTGCAGCGCGACGAACCAACGCTTGTCCGATACTGCCAACCCCAATAACCCCCAAAGTCTTGCCCCGTAAAGAAACGCCCTGGATCTTTGGCCAGATTCCGCTTCGAACGCCTTGGTCTAGCTTGTGTAGTTGCCGTGCCAGCAGGATGATATACCCCATGGCCACGTCGGCAGCCTCGTCACTGAATACGTTTGGTGTATTCGAGACACGGATACCCAACCTTTCCGCCGCCATCAGATCGACGCCGTCCATACCAATTCCCCATCGCGTAATACACTTTAGGTTCTTGGCTTTATCCAAAACTCGCCCAGTGAACTCGTCGTCTCCGGCAATTACTCCGTCGAACGGTTCGATGATCTCCAGCAACTGGGACTCGGTCAGTTGTTGCACCACCGGCGGCAATTCAATTTCGATATCGTTTTCTAAGAAGATTTGGCGGTAGTCGTCGATGGACGACTGCAGTTGGGGGCAAGTTATCAACACTCGCCGCGTCATGTCAGACTCTCGCGCTGTTTGTACAGAATTTCGGCAAGGATGAAATCAGTTTCAACGTCGATATCCTGAGCCTCAATAGAATCAATCTCAAAAAGTAATGGGCGGTCACCAATCCTATTGTGTCTGTTTTCCAACATGTCGCGGGTAAAGATGTAAAGGCACGAGTTTTCCATATAGACAGGAGGTAAGTCCTGAGTGCGCAATAGGATAGCCGGGTTATGATTAACGGGCCTCGCCAGTCCGTCCCAAAGACGGGTCTGGATTCGGGTGACAGAGAAGAGGGAGTCGTATGCCGGATAGTTGTTCATAAATTGTTGCAATGCGCGATCGATAGTTTCTATCTGTATCAACGGGTTTGTACTATGTGTTTGGAGATAGTAATCCGCCTCGACTTGGGTAACATCGTAAAGCAGTACGTCGTTCATAGGGGTAGTATCCGAGCTAAGGTGTTCTGGGCGATGAATCAACCTTACTTCGGGAAAACACTTAGCCGCATCCTTTAAAATCACCGGGCTGTCTGTATCAACGACCACCTCTGTTACAAGGGGACAAGCTAGAAGACGAGTCACGATGTGGTGATATAACGGCAGGCCAGCGAACGGACGGTAATTCTTCCCAGGCACCCGTTCGCTATAGTGACGCATTGGAACCAGAGCGACGACCCGCGGCATGGCTTCATCAGAGGTGTTGTTGGTTGAAACAGGCATTACCGTAAGGCTTCAGAATACTTGCTTAGGAGGCAAGGGCGCAAGGTTAACCGCCTTTGTCCGACGGTTGCTCCGCGGTACCATCGCCATATTCAGTCCGGCGCCGCGTGGATCTTTCATCGACCCCAGGCGCCTCACATACGGACTTGCGCGGATAGTAAAAAGCTCGCTTCAGCTGACTTGTGACAGGTCCACGCTGGACGAAGCCCCGATAGGCTCCCCAAAACTGCATCAGACGGAACCCGAAAATACTGAGCAGATTATCCAGTAGAACTCGGTCACGTAATGCGTGCCGATAGTCGCTCACAGAATTGACAGCGAACAGGCGAACGAAATCCCAAACTCCGAATCGCTCATTAGGAAGGATGTGCTTTAATGCAATCGCTTCCCTCCGGTAGCGGTTGTAGATTTGTTTCATGGACTCGTTATGAACATGGACGATTTCGGCTTCGGCCACGTAGGCAATCTTGTATCCCAAATTCATGGCGTGATTGGCCCAGGCGGTGTCCTCCAGACCGGTCAAAGACTCGTCGTATTCCACCTGGTCCCATAAGGACCGTCTAATCGCGGCGTTGGCGTTGTTGCAAAAGGGATTGTCCTGATTAAGGTTGGATTGTTCAGAGAACCACTGAGCAAGGACTTGCTTCTCGGAAAATTTAGAAGTTTCATTTCCAATCTGCCTGCCGTATGTCAGCGCGATATCAGGGTCCGAGAAAGGGCTCACGAGCCGTTCGAGCCAATCATTGTACGTCGGGTACACGTGCGCGCTGGCAATGGCTATGATATCTCCGCTTGCCGCCCGGCAACCGAGATTGAGGGACCGGCCAAAGGAAAAATCTTCTGGAGCGATTGAAACGAGCTTGACCGGGTAGTCGGACACAATGGCAAGTGTTCCATCGGTGGAGCCAGAGTCGACAATTACTATCTCGACATCTACGAGGGACTGCTGCATGATTCCGCTTAACAGGCGCCCGATGTGCTCTTCTTCGTTGTAGCAACGAATAACCAGAGAAACACTCATTTATTTAATCCGGTAGAGAGGGCAAGTTGCCAGCTATTATTTTCGAATAATCGCATGTTTGTTCTCTAGATAGCGCGCTGAAAACTCGTATGTTCAAAACAGCCCGAAATGGGCGTAATGTTATTCTCTAGGCCAGGTCTGCGGTGACGATGACACGGTCGTACATCGTGGCTCACCATTGGAGGTCTTCTCTATATAGTGGAAACGCCGACTGCTTGTGCGGCTATCCGGCGTACTACTGTCGAGAAGCTGCCAAACGGGAATACTGACCGTTTTGATCAAGTAACTCTTGGTGGTTGCCCTGTTCAATCACTCGGCCATCATCAAGTACTATTATCTTGTCGGCGTGCTCTACAGTGGATAACCGGTGGGCGATAAGAATCGCTGTTCGATTACGGGACACAGACCCTATGGCCTCCTGTACCTGATCTTCGGAAATGGTGTCGAGGGAACTGGTCGCTTCGTCGAAGATCAAGATTTCCGGGTTGTCCAAAACCGCTCTGGCGATGGAGAGGCGCTGCTGTTGCCCGCCGGAAAGCCGCATTCCCCTGTCTCCGACGATGGCATCGTAGCCCTCTGGGTGTTCGGAAATATACCCATGGGCATGAGCAAGGGTGGTGGCTGCTATGATGTCCGATTCCGAGTGCCCGTTTCTTCCGAGGAGGATGTTATCGGTGATGGAAGAGTGATAGATGAAAGTGTCCTGGCTTACGGAGCCAATCTTGCCGAGCCAGGACTCGGCGGTTATTTCATCTAGGGATATTCCGTCCACTGTAATCCTGCCTTCAATGGGTTGGATCAGCCCGAGAATCAGGTTGGTGATGGTGGTTTTTCCTGCTCCGGAGATGCCGACGATGGCGGTTACCTGCCCCTTCTTAAAAGTGAGATTAAGATTCTTTAGGACCGGCTCCCGATCTTTGTAAGCAAAAGTCACGTTCTCGAACGCTATTTCTTTGTCGAAACTCTCCAAGACTGTAGAACCGTGTTGGCGGAGCGGTACGGGTCCCGCAATCGTCTGGTAGGCTCGGGTCATGTCAGGAAGCGATGACATGAATGACATACGTGCTACACCTATCCCGGACAGAGCCGGCAGTAACTGATACAAGGCTACGGCGAAAACCCCTAGTTTGGGCAATTCCTCGGTTAAATTACCGGAACCGGTGAGAGCTATTGTCAAAATGATTCCAAGCATGAGGCCCAATGCGCAGAGTTGTGTTAACGGTCTAGGAAAGGCATTCCAGGCCGCTATTTGCACATGCACATTTCTGGAAATCCTGCTAGATCGATCGAATCGTTGAGTCCAACTCTTCGCTCCGTTAAGGCTGATGATTTGGCGAAAGCCACTGAAGAAATCGTTAACAATGGAGGTCTGTTCGGCGGAGGCGTAGGTATTCTTCTGCCCTAGCGAATAGGAAACCTTATTGGAAACATAATGCATGAATCCGTAATACACGGCACTAACAATCACGACGGCAACAAACCCAATAGCGCTAATGGAAATCAAAATCGCAACTATGGCCGAACCCCTGAAAAGAGCAGATAAGGCCTGCACGCCTGAGAGCAACACACCATATGCCGCTGTTGGTGTGCTCAACACGTTATAAATCAAATCTCCCTGCTGGTTGTCCAAGAAATACTGGTAATGAGCGGCAGAATACCGATCCATCATATCCTTCTTGGTGTTGTATAGCACCGTTCCTCCGGTGTATCCCATCAACAGGTCTAGAGCGAAGTTAACCACTGTCTTCATCAAGAACACGACAACTAGTAGCGCCGAAGCGGCAGCTATGGGGTGAGCGAAAGGTACGATACCGACCAAGGTGTTGAAAAAGCCCAGTATCCCACCCGTTTCCTGGGACGAATCACCTAGAGCGGCGGTAAACAAGGGAAAGAAAGCGGCCGCGCTAAAGCTTTCTAGAATAGAACTAAGCAGGGTCACCAGCAGAATGCCCAGGAATAGTAGCTTATGGCGGTTAAGGAAAAAATAGATAGGTTTGTAATTCGGTTTTTCCACGAGAGATTGTTCACCAGTCATTATTCGAGGTCCGGTCTCGCTGGGTATGTTCTACATCCTGATTCAAAAAGCAGTTCAGTCCGCCGGAGGCGGACTCACCGCGAAGAGTTGAATTCCCTAGTTATTCGGGCTGTGCTCGATTCAAAAGTTTCTCGATGGTCCAGCCCTCGGATATTGAATCGAACTTTAACTTGTTGAACTAGATGCAGTGTTCCCTCTGGCGGGGCTTGGCAGAGGGACTTGGCGCTAGTCTGCCCGAAGGGTTACTTACGCCTTCGATACCCAAGCAGCCCCGATTATACTTGGATATTCGCTTGATTCTGGAAATCATCTGCCGTCCTGGGCGGGGCGTCTAAGAGAGCAGCGTACTTGCGCAAAAACTCCCTGCCGATCCGGGCGTTAATCATGACTTTGTTCGGTCCTATGGCACACGCCGATGTCAACGATCGGAGCCGCGTTTGTAGTTGTTCGTCAGATTCTGTATAGCTAATCTTGCCATCCAGACGCATCAGCATTTCTGACACAACATCGTTGATTTCCTCAGGCTTGTTTTCCAGAATCTCGACTCCCAATCTATCGTAAGAGCACTGATCCGCGCCTTGGCCCAACGAAGACGACATTATTTCGGGAAACGTGATCAGCCGACTTTCATTTGTGGACCAAATCATCCTCGGTATGAACAAGTCTTTGCCTGAAAAATGCATTCCCACCCAAGGCAGGTAGTTGGTGTGGACACACAAAACGCCGAAAGCGATGGGAAGTGCCGCCAGCCCCGATGACGTCCCAATAAAGAAGCGGCATTGGGCCGCCAAAAAGACGTCCATCCAATCGGTGTGAACATCGCTATGAGCATAGTCAATGACCTGGTCCATAGGAGACAGGGGTTTCATATTTGGGTCCCCCATCCGAATCACCCACCCACCATGAGCTACAATCGTCTCTATCGCCATCACGTAGCTTTCAATGTCCGCATTGCGGTACGATTCACGGTTGTCGCCTTCTCCGTAAAACCCGCCATCTCGAACGTGCAGGCATACAAACCAAGCATCCCTCGGCACGCCGAGATCCTCAAGGCATTTCCAGCCACGCTTGTAGTCCGAAGTCGATAATGTCATCAAAGGGGGACGGTTCTCGATGTCCCATTGGTTTGCAACAAGATTAGCGGCGGTTGGATAGAAAAGTGCCTGGCCGTTACAGGAGAAACCCCAAGACAATGGCTCCTCTAGGTGGCTGGCCATGGGAGATAGTGTATCGATGGTTTCCGGGTCAGTGATTAGGGTGAGGTATTGACGCCAATAGTCCAAGAAGCATGGATTGGCTATCTGCGTGTCGTCGGATACCAGCATCACTAATTTGCCGGGTGGTCTCCAACCCAAAAGGCCCGCTTTGATGTAATTGATTAAATGGCCCAATATGCCCATGGTGCCCAAGCATTGCGGGGAAACGAACCTAAGATCGAGCTGATCCTCTTGGCGGGCTACCGAGATCTGGCGCTTTAATTCATCAGATTGCTGCAGAACGATAGACGCCTCATCTGTTTTTCCTAAAGCAAAAAGAATGTTCCAGAGCTCTGGGTATACCTCCAGTCTCTCGGGATCGATTTCCAGAACCTTACGCAAATGGGCACAAGCCTGATTCCCGACTTCTTCTATGTCTGACCAGGAAGTCTGGGCCATTCGCTTTGGGTCACTTGATTTCAAATTAGACAACAGAGAATATCTTTGCCTGAGCGCTTTGCCCAGAATGTAGTGCCCATTTCCCCAGTTTGGGCGTAGTGCCAAGCCCCATCGTGAGACCGCCGGAGCTATTAGTCGTTCCCATCTGCTTCGGACGACGAATTCTAATTTTTTCCACCAGCGCCAGACACGAAAAGCTAGCTTAAATCTTCCCCTGCGGTTCTGACGCTTTCCCCAATCAGTCAGCGGCTTCATATAGAGCCACCTCGCATCCATCCAACCTTTGTTGGAGAGCGTCAATCTTCAGAGGCCGGACACCAGTGGGCGTGATATAGAATAGTGTTGCCATAATTCCTTGGTCAGTCCAGCAGTTCTTGGTTTTGGCGCAGGAACTCCGCACCCATTCTCGGAAGTGATTCTTCAACCGGTCCTTTGATGTCAAGAAGGGACCAGAAGCGCCGCTGTAAGTCTTCGTCCTCCTGGGTAGTCTGCCACGTTCCATTTCGCCGTTCGTCCATCTCTATCGCTAGGGAAAGAATCTCCTCCGGGGTGTTCTCTATGCATTCAACTCCGGCGCGCTCCAGGTCACTGGTGTACTTCAATGAATCTCCTGGAAAAGTCTCCAGAAACTCTCGAAATGTCATGAGCCGGTGCTCATCGATGCGCCGCACCTTTTTGGGAATGAGAAGTTCACCCGGGTGTAAAGCCAACACATTACGCGACGCCAGTGCGAAATAGTTATGGAACGCGATTGGTCGCCGGAAGAGTCTTGGGACGACACTGAGGCCGGCGGTGTCGCCTAGGAAGAACTTGCAACGGGCGCACAGATAGATGTCCATAAAGGCGCTTCTGGCTTTTGTCGCATAATCGATAATCATCGGGTTGGTGGTTCGTAGGGCTTCACTCACCGCCGCACCCATCCTGATGACGAAGTAACCGCGCTTCACCAACTCTTCCGCTGCCGACATAACGTTGTGGATAGTAACGTTACGGAAGCTGTTGTGCTGGTCGAAGTCTGGAGACGACCTACCCTTATATTCTTCGTCGCGCCCGTAGACGCAAACGAATGGGGCACCCGGCGGCAAACCAAGGGCCTGAAGGCCGTCTTGACCCCATCTATCTTCTTTGGCCGTAAAAGAGAGATGGGCCCTTGAACGGGGAATAACCCCGTTAATATCCCGATCATCCCGCCGTTGAAGTACATGAACTTCGCCGCCGGGTAGAAGATTGGCAGCCGAGTATAGCGGCCGGCTCAACGGGGAAATATGTATCTGTCTCTTCCACATTTTGTTTAGCTGTTGATTGCAGACAGAGTATCCGTGGTGGAAGATGTCGATGCTTCGCTGTGGATGTAAGCCTGCGTCACGTTCGCATAGGTACAGCTCCGTATAGCCAGCAAAGGCGCCAATGGCTCCGCAATTTAGTGATGAAAAACGTACCAATACCAAAGGCCTCAAGGCACGCAATAACAACACAATTGGAATTGCGGCTGTTACTAGAGGTATCTCGACCAACAACCGCAGGGCAGACGAGCATTTTCGACGTAGGACTGCCAGCCCACCTTGTCTGACCTGGTGAACTTGCCTGGACCAAAAGCTAGCCCGATGGAGATGGGGCAGTTGCAAGGACATTCTAAATACGCCGGAGAGGAGCTAGGTCAGCCACCGCCGGCCGGGCGATAAGCTATGCGCATTCACAATAACTCCGGGCCCTTCCGCATCTAGAGCATGGCTCGAATGGGGAAGGGTTGACCACAGGCTTAACTGGGAATGACCCGGCCAGGATCAAGGTTAGCCGCAGCTAATGCTTCGTGAACGGGAGGGGTTGGTTTCTGATTTACGGGGAAATCTTTCGTTCTCAGATGATTAGGTGACATATTGAAATCACGAAACCGTTCGGACCAATATGGTGAGAGAGCGAGTCGGTTTTCCAGATTTTCAATTAGTGTAGGGTCGATAGAACCGTTCACTTGGCTTTGCAAGTAACCTTGGAAGTACATCGCAAAAGCGTTTTCAGGCGCCACTAGGTCCGAGATATTCTTCACGTATTGCAGTTTTTGCACGAGTTTGACGGGACGGTGCTCAAAGAACAGCGGCCTGAAGTTAAGATGATAGTTCATGTAGGCCCAAATGGCATCCAACTCTTCGGGCTCGGGTACTTCGTCCAAGTCAGAGCGATTGAAAGCGTCTTTAAAGTCAGAAGCCAGCAAATCGCCCTGGTCCGAGTCGGGGCGCTCAGCCTGTTTCCGATGCTTCCCGTAAGCGCCACTGTTGTATCGGATGTCGCCAAATTTCAATGTTTCCACGTTGATATACCCTTGCTCAACCATAGAATCAAAGATGGGTGTGTTAGGGAGCGCTTGAAGAATCGTAATGTTGTACCAATCTAGGTCCATCGCGCGGGAGAGCTCAATCGTATCTAGAATCATCCGGTACGATTCGCCCGGGAACCCCAACATAAGGAACACACGGGCATTAATCTGCTCGTATTTTCTTAGGACCTCTGCCGCACGGAGAAAAGTCTTGGGCGCCCCGGGTTTTTTTATATTGCGCAGAATCTCGGAACTACCGGACTCCATCCCAATGTTGAGACCGATACATCCACTTTCCGCCGCCGCCGCCATAAGTTCATCTGTGCAAGAAGCCGCAATGACGCCATTGGTGGCATCCCATGTAATCCCAACTTTCTGGCGAACCATCTCATTAAAGAGTTTAAGGGCTCGGTCATGCCCTCTCAGCAAGTCGTCGTCAAGCCACATGATGTGATTGACGCCATATGTGTCTCTAAGGTGGAGAAGTTCGTCGATGACGGACTGGACTGGTCGGGATCGTACCCCTACCCCATTGAAGTTTCTAACGCTACAGAAGGTACATTGCGCGCGGCACCCGCGATTGGACAAGCTAGTAGCCACGATGGAGTCTTCACTGATATGACAATAAAAACTGCCAATCTTCCCATGGCGAGACGAGTTTGGCACATCCATGATGTCGAAAGCGGGGATGACTTCAAGGTCGTCTTCTCCGGGAGTGTAGCGCTCACCAAAATACAGTTGCTCGTCCGCCAAGTTGAGACAGACCTGGGATAATCCATCTAGGGGCATCTTCCCATTGACGACATCCACGAATCTTTTTAGGGCAATCTCGGCTTCGTAGGTAAAGAAGAAATTCACGTTTCTAAAATCTTTAACAAATGAAGCCGACATACCCTCATTGACCAGGCAATTGGTGATATGGACCCCGCCCAGCGCGATAGGTATTTCCGGGAATTGGGTACGTATTTCGTTAGTCACAGTCACTGTAGAATCGTGAGACTGAGAGAACATACAAGAGATGCCAACGAGATCAGGAGAGAAACTGCTGACCTTCTCCGTGAGAGCGGCCGTCCACTCCTTCTCAAAATCAAAATAGTCTTCACTCTCTGATGTCTGGCAGGCCTTCAAGACTACGTCGTTTAGATTCAGCATATCGACTTCGATGCCCACGTTTCTCAAATGCGCCGCTAGGACTCCAGGACCATAGGGCGGGAAGTTCCAATAACGCCCGCGCTTTGCAGTAGAGTAGTTAAACATATGCTTGTCCGCATCCGGAGGAATCACGATGAGGACTCGGTGGATAGAACGACCGGGGAAGAGACGATCAATCTCTTTTTCGATTGCCGGTTTCTTTCCTTCTAGATCGCTGCTATTGAGAGTCTTCATAACGTTTGGATTCCTATATGTTTTCTTCGCACTTGTGGCGGGGAGAAAATTTGGGATTTTGAAAGGGACAAAGAAAGCTGGTTCATGATGTGTTCAGTGCATTGCTAAGGTCCGGAAATCGTATACACTCCTCCCGCCTTTTGTAAGAACCTGTCAAAGACTTTGGCCACATGACGTCCAAAGAATCGGCCAGTAGGGGTGAGGCTAAAGGATTCACCATCGAAATCCAGAATCCCGTCCTGTTCAAATCGAGTCAAGGCGGCAAGTTCTTGGCTGAAATATTCCTTAAAGGAAATGTCGAACTTACTTTCGATCTGCTTGTAATCCAAGGATGAATCACAAATGATTCTGAAGATAACATCGCGTCTCAGGACGTCATCGCTATCCATCTTGTAGCCGTGCTGAATAACAAACTGTCCCTCATCAATGGCTTTGTAGTAGTCTTTGATTTCATATGCGTTCTGAAAATATGCGTCGCCAACAATACTGGTTGCCGTTGGCCCGATACCAATCAGGTCGCGTGTCTTCCCAGTGGTAAACCCGCCGAAGTTTCTCCAACCTCTTTTTTCTTTAGCCGCCTGAGCTAGGTCGTCAGACGGCTTTGCGAAGTGATCGATTCCAACCCACGTATAGCCGTCCGTCGTGAGCGACTGGACTGCGTCATGGAACATTAGAGGTAGCTCTTCCGCCGCCGGCAACATTTTTGAATCGATCAATGCCATATGCTTTCGCAGTTCTGGCGCGTGGGCATATTTCAGTAGTGTTATACGTTCCGGCGCCAGCTTTTTAACCAGGCCTACCGTTTTTTCCAACGTCTTGCGGGTCTGACGGGGGAGTCCGTACAAGAGGTCAAAATTCAGTCCGTCGAAACTTTCTCGTATATCCGGCGAAAGTAATTCTTCGACCATCTCAAAGGGCTGTACTCGATTTATAACTTCTTGGACGTCGGGGTCGAAGTCTTGGACGCCAAATGAGATTCTATTGATACCAAGGCTGTGGAAGAACTTGAGATTTTCTTTGCTTGTGGTGCGAGGATCAATTTCCATAGCGAACTCATCCAGCTTCTTCAGGTCCGCCAATCCGGCTAATTTGTTGACGACCTGTTCGAACTGGCTATCTTCCAGGTGTGACGGTGTCCCGCCGCCTAGATGGATTTCTTTGATGTTCGGTCTGATCGAAATTTCGGCAAACATTGCGCTGAGCAAATCAATCTCACGGCACAAGTAGTCTACAAAATGTTGCATCCTTTCGCGATTATTAGTGACCAAGATGTTACAAATGCAGTAAAAACATAGCTTGGCGCAGAATGGCACATGAACGTAAAGATGGATAGGTGCGCTGCTGTTATTGGAAAAGTAGCCTTTTAGGGATTCGACATAGTCGGCATGATTGAGTTCATTAGACCAATTACCATGAGTTGGATAACTGGTGTAATATGGCCCACTTTGGCCAAATTGGTCCAGCAACTTGGGGTTTTTTGTGAAGTCCGGAACAAGAGATGTTTTAAGAGCTCTCAAAATATATTCCTTACTTTCTGTCTATAGACAGAATAGTTACCTATCATGGTCTCGTTGGAGAAAACTTTTATTGCGTCACGTTCTTCAGAAACCGCTCAGCCGGTTTCCGATTGGGTAGCGATCAATCATCTAAAACCCGATTTCTCATAGCCAGCAGATACGTTCTTTCATCCCAAAAACCGAAAAGAGTTTCGCAACCGCAAAATCCGGATATTTGAACCGCCAGCGTAGTTGAACCATCGTAGATATTCTAAGTCGTCTGACTTGTTGAGGAAAGTTACTTAGAATCCAATTTCTGGATGCCAAGCGAGGAATTACCCTAGCGTATTTCCTAAGAAAAAGGAAAGGGAGGAGAATGTGGCAAGATTTCCTCTACTTCGTCCCTGGCTTAGCTCTGGGTGTAGGAGTAGACGTCACTAGAAGCGGATACCGAACGAGCCGGAAGCGACGCCAAAGCGTCGGCTAGACGAGAGATAAACTCGAGATGACGGGGCTACCGTTCATTTGGGCTACGGGTAAACTGAGACTCCGACGTGAATCCGGCGACCCCAAAGCACTGTTGGGCACGTTCAAATTTCCCCAAATCGGTAGCAATAAAGACCAATTGGTTTAACAGCATCCCATCAGTGTAATTAACTACGGTTTCTGGTGTTTTAGGAACCAGGCTTCCCCGGCCGCGGTATATCCTCCGCCACGAAATCCATGTTTGCCTAGCACTGACAGCCAATCGGGGAATGGTTGAAATTCCACAAAGTCGAAACCATGCCGGGCTAGAGACTTGTAAGTATCTCCAAAGAGTGGCGGTCTTTCGTAAACAGGATTCATTTTCATTTCAGTGTGTACTTCGCTCGACCTGATGTGTCGGTCCGTCCGAATCGCCGGGCACTCCCTGGTGTATTCATCGATGACGGCCAGCAGCCTTACCGATGAGCCGACTCGCCTTGGCGATCGTGCTCCCTAGGTCCAGGGCCACTTCGGCTTCGCTCATTTTGTTAATGACCTACTCCAGTGTGTGCTTCTTTCCCGGCATTTCTCCTACCTTCATTCAGCCCAGGTCTCACTTTACACCTAGACCAGTTCTCGGGGGCCCGGTCACTATGGTATCTACAGAGGCGATTCACAGTGATGGTTCAGGAATTCGGCTATCATTTTATTGGGATTCCTAGGTTATATCGGCCGGCCGACCCACCGCCCGAGTTTCCGCAAGATCGCTCGAGTTGCTGTAGAGTCCCATCCACCATCGGCCATCCTTCGCCTTCCAATCAGGCTTTTTGTTGGGATCGACCACACTAACCCCATGCTGCACGGTGGCGTAACAGATACCAATGTCCCCAATCTCGATACCAGCTTCTAGGTCGACAATCTTTCCTCCTTTCCCGATGGCGTGGAACCCACCCTCATCATAATCGACTCCGCGTTTGCTCATATACACTGAAATTATTGTGCGCTGATTTTCGTAGGGGTCTATGTGGGTCTCAGATATACCGATTCCCGGCAAATATCTTGCCACTTGATAGCGGTCAACAATGCCGTCCTTTGGAGTATTACTCTCGTACTCATCCGCCCGGAATCCGCCTAATAATTTGAAGACCCTCCAACGTCTGTTGATTTCAGGGATGGTTCCCATGGGATCTCCGTTCCAAGGAAACCAATAAAAGCTATGGCGTATGTTCTTGAATACGTAATTTTTGTTGACCTCTTCGTCCACTATACGGTGAAAATCCGGACATCCTTCGATCATCTGGTGAAAACTGGAGGGCGTCGTGCTCCAGGTGTCGTACACCTTATCCCTGAGGTCGGTCAAAAACTTCTCTGGAAACCCGTTCCGGAGGAGGTATAGGTCGCCCGCATAGAGGGAATCAATCAACTCGTTGACAAATTTCGGCTCTTGAGCGTAGACTTTCGCCTCCAATTCCTCGTACTCCATCTCCACGATATCCCGCAAAAAAGATGGCCTTGGCTTAGCTACTTCAATTTTCTCCCAGGCTTCAAGAAACTTGTTCATGATCATTCTCCTTCCAAATTGTTTTAGACACCGGGTAACCTAAACGTCCTGGCATGGATGTTTCGACCTTATCGGATGATTGATTGCCGTTGTATAAGCCATAATAATCCATTTATAGGATTCCAATCAGCCGCGTTACACCCAAATATTCAGATCTGTTGAGATCTATTGACTCAATCGGTTTATTTACTCTGTGGCTTCCTCCATCCAGAGGGCAAGTTACTCGTGGTGGTAGTGTGTTAGCCAATTGTAATGGACGTGGGGTTCTGATGTCGTTCACCTAGTTCAACAGCTCCCGATTGTTGCGCAAGAACTCGGCGCCCATTCGCGGCCGAAATTCCTCGGTTGGTTCCCTGATTTTGAGCAGAGACCAGAAGCGCTGCTGTAGCTCTTCGTCTTCTTCAGCAGCCCGCCAAGTTCCCTGCAGTCGATCGTCCATCTCCATCGCCACGGCATAAATCTCCTCCGGAGTGTTTTCTACGACGTCAACTCCGATGCGTTCGTAGTGCCGAGCCCACCCCCAATTACCCCGCGGGATCTCTAGGAACTCTTTGAAGGTCATGAACCGGTGCATCTCACGGTGCCAAAGTTTTTTGGGGATTAGGAGACTGCCCGGATACAATGTGAGCAGGTTATCTAGGGCAAGTGGGACGAAGTTGTCCGACAGGACCGGCCGTCGGAAAATCCTGGGGACTGCGTTGAGGCCGCCGTTACCGCCCAGGAAGAACGAGCAATGTGCGCACAGATAAATATCCATGAAGTCGCTTCTGGCTGTTGAGGCGTAGTCGATGATCATGGGGTTGGCTGTTTCCAAGGTTTCGTTCACCACGGCGCCCATCCTGATGACAAAGTAGCCGCGCCGCGCCAGCTCCTCCGCCGCCGGCACAAAGTTTTGTATAGAAGCATTTCGGTAGCCGTGGTTGAGGCTCTCGTCCAGGTTCAGTTCGGAACTCCATCTGTGACCTGTGTCGCGTCCCTTGTACCCAGTATCGCGGGCGTAGATGCAGACAAAGGGGGCGTCCTGTGGCACTCCAAGAGCCCTAAGGCCCGACTGGCCCAAACGCTCTTCTCCAGCCTTGAAAAGCAGATGAGCTCTTGATTGGGGAATCACACCGTTGAAATCCATATCTGTTGGGAAGCGGATTGTATGAGGCGCCCCGCCCGGGAGCATCGAGTTAGCACTCGACAACAACCCAACCAATGGAAGAACGTTTAACGTCCGCTGCCACATTTTCTTCAACTGGTGGCTTGGGATTCGGTCGGTGCAGTAGAAGACGTCTAAGGTCCTCTCAGGGTGCAACCCCGCGTCACGCTCGCATAGATACAGCTCCGTGGAGCCAGCGTCGAGTCCGATGGCGCCGCCAGGCAATCGCCCGAAACGCACTAAAACCAAGGGTCTAAGGGCCCGCAGGATCAGAACGATCAAAATCGCAGGCGCTAACCGAAGGAACAGCAAGCATTTTCGAAGCAAGACCCTCAGCCCACCTTTATTGACCTGGCGGTACTGCCGAAGCCAAAAGCCAACTTGATTGAGACGGACATCGGACTTCGTCGTTGACTGGCCCATGTCAGTGAGCGTTACCTGGGTCTAACATAACTTGGACATTGATGCCACTGTGGAGATTTTCATCAGATGCTCTGCATGACGGGTAGAGTTCGATATCACTCCAGCCACTCTCGGTTGTTGCGTAGGAAAGCAGCCCCAATGCGTGCGCGAATTTCGCCATGTAATGCTCTACCGTTAGCGGTTTTAGTACCGACTGGGAAAATCTCCCAAAATCTTCGTTGTAGAGCTTCATCGTCTTTCTGGTACCGCCAAGTACCCCGAAGGCGTTCGGCCATTTCAATTGCCACATCGCGGAGTTCTTCTCGCGTGTTTTCGATGAGTTGGATGCCTTCGGTTTCGTAGTCGGCTGTATGCAAGTAGTATCCGGCGCCATTGGCGAAGATTTCCCCAAGTGTGAGTTCCCGATTCTTTTTCAACGAGTAATAGTGTCTGGTGATTCCAATGAGTTGGGACCAGAAAGTAAAAAGCAGACCTAAAGGCACCATGTTTACCGAAGCGATCGGGCGACGGAATATTAGAGGCACCGCTTCGAAGCCGGATACCCCCGAAATGCAGAACTCGCACTTTGCTCCCAGATAGATATCCATAAAGTCGCTGCGCATCCCATTGGCGGCGTAGTCAATGACTCTTGAGTGGTCGCTGTTTATGGCCTCGCGCACGTTAGCTCCCATCCGGACTACAAAATAACCCCGATCAGCGAGTTCTTCGGCTGCTAACACGTAGTTTTGGATATTGGTGTCCCGGTAGTTGTGGTAGTCCCAGTCCCCCGGTATATGTGCATTTAGATAGGCGCTATCTCGGGCAATCAAACAAACAAAGGTGGCGCCGGCCGGTATCCCCATCATCCGCAGACCAGCTTCGCCACGGTCTTCTTCCTCAGGCGTAAATCTAAGATGTGACGGGAAATGGTCCAATAGATTATGCACATCCCGATCACTGTGGTTGGGATTGCCAATCTCATGGGCTGCCCCACCAGGAATCAGTCGATTGGCCCGATGGATAGGCGCCGTTATCCAAAAGGGCCAAACGCAAAGAACCCTCTTCCACATTTTCGCCAATTGCTGATTGCAGACTGGCGGTTCCAAGGAAAAAATATCCACATGGCGTTGTCGCGGAATGTCGATACCCGCGTCCCGCTCGCAGAGGTACAACTCTGTGTTTGCCGCAAAATGGCCGATGCGCAAGCTATACAAGTTGCCCCATCGCACCAACAGCCAAGGCCTGATCAGGCGGGTTGTGAGCACCAATGGAATCACGAGTAAAATCAGAGACAGCTTACGGCAAATCCGCAAGCCCAGCCTCATTTTTCTAAGCACTATTTGGAGCTCACGCCATAAAATCCACGAATGGTAGAGAGCATATAGTTAATTTGCTCTTCGGTGACATACTGATGCGCCGGCAGTGTGATAATCTCTCCAGCTTGTTGTTCGCACACTGGGAAATCCCCGCGTTTGTAACCCAGATTCCGGGCTGCATTTTGAAGATGAATGGGTATCGGGTAATGCACCTTGGCTTCCACACCGCGGGAAACAAGGAATTTCAACAACTCGTCTCGGTGGACCGCCGTGGCCAGGTAAAGCTGGTACACCTCACGGTGGCCCGCTGGCCGGTAGGGCCGGCGGATAAAATCTTCGAGCCCTTTCAGTCCTTCGTCGAGTAGCCGTGCGTTCCGAACCCTGGCCTCGACCAGGCCTTCGATGGTATCCAACACTCGGCCACCTACGACCGCCTGGATGGGCTGCAGCCGGTCGTTGACTCCCCATATTTCCACATGATCCCGGTCCACCAGACCGTGGTTGTGATACAACCGTAGGAAATCGGCCGCCTCATCGTCGTCTGTAACTATGATTCCGCCATCCCCCCAGACGTTTAGTGGTTTTAAGGGGTGCATACTGAAGGCGTTTACTTTACCGAAGGTGCCCGCGGAGCGTCCGTTTATTTTTGCCCCGACGGCTGGGCAGGCATCCTCCACTACAGGAATGCCGCGACGATCGGCAATCTCGAGCACCTTATCCATCTCCGGTGAGCAACCGGCCCAGTGGACCGGCATTATTGCCGCGGTGTTCGGCGAGATCGCAGCCTCGAGCTTATTCACGTCAATCTGGTAGCGCTCGTCGCAATCCACGAATACAGGGCGCGCACCAGCGGCAACTATCGCGCCTGCCGAGGCTATGAATGTATTGGCTACGGTGATAACCTCGCTGCCGGGCTGCACTCCGACGGCCTTAAGGGAGAGAATGAGCGCCCCGGTTCCGGTATTGGTGCCGATGGCATGTTTAATGCCAATATAGGCGGCGAATTTCTTTTCGAAGGCCTCGACAAACGGCCCTAGTGTAAATTCACCGGTTGAAACGAGTTCGCGTAAATCCTGGAAATATGCATCCACGTCGGCGAACTGTTTATCTAGATAGGAGTATTTGACCTTCATAGTTGAAATGATAGACTCATCAATAATCACGGCTAAATTTTCTGATGGAAAGACGCAATAAGTTCGACAATCCGGTCCTGTTGTCCGTGGGTGAGGGTTGGATACAGTGGGAGGCTGATTATTTTTCTGACATGGTCCATCGTTTTGGGAAAATCGGCTGGGGTGTAGCCCAGGTCTGCCGCAGCTGGTTGCAGATGGATTGGAGTAGCGTAGTGAATGAGAGCTTCCACTCCGTTTTCGTTCAAGAATGTTTTAAGTTCGTCTCGCTTATCAGTCTTGATGACATAGGTCTGAAAAACACAATGCTCACCGGGCCCTTCATCTGGGACATGGACATAATCGCGAAGCAAATCATTGTAGCGAAGGGCCAAGGCTCGGCGTTTTGCGGTCCAGTTATCTAGGCGCCGCAATTGCACACGTAGCATTGCTGCCTGTATTTCATCTAACCTGCAATTGAAGCTCCAAAAATCGCATTGCTCGCGGTCTGCAAGTCCGTGATTGCGGGACTTACTCATCAGGGTGACCAGCTCCGAATCCTGGCTGGTGATCATACCTCCATCCCCAAAGGCATGTAGATTCTTGAGCGGATGTAAGCTGAAGCAGGCCGCATGCCCCCAGCTTCCTACTCGTTTGCCGTCCAACTCCGCACCAAGGGCCTGCGCTGCATCTTCAAGCACGAAAAGATTGTGTCGCTCAGCAATCTCCATGATTTCTAACATCTTCGCCGGCCGTCCTGTGAGGTGCACTGGGACTATCGCACGGGTGCGATCGGTGATGGCATCTTCCAGCATTTGAGGGTCCAGATTTCCGTCATCGCATATATCTACAAAAACCGGCTTGGCCCCTGCTAAGGCAACAGTCGCTGCCGATGCCACAAACGAGTTTGGCGCTGTGATTACCTCGTCGCCGTCCTTTAGGCCAAGTCCACGCAGGACCAAGTGCAGCGCGCAGGTTCCGCTGGCCACCCCAACTGAAAATTTGGTCTGGCAGTGGTCGGCGAACTCCTGTTCGAACGCCGACACTTCAGTACCCAATACGTAGCGCCCACTGTCCAAAACACCCTCAACAGCGCGCATGAGTTCCTTTTTCTCCAAGGAGGCTTCCGTAGCTAGAGCGGTGTAGGGAATTGTGTAAGAAGGCATGATTATGGCCGTACCACGTCCGAGTGAGCGTTTGATGCCGCAATCGCATCATCCCAAATCTTGAGAAGAAAGTTCAGAATCCGATATTCTTCGGCGTCGGATCGTTTCACAAATTCCAACCCCTGTCCTTCATGGCAAACGATAGGTTGCTTTTCGTCGTACCGGCACCAAAAATTTGAGACTTGAAACGCCACACCGTCCTCGTACTCACGATCAGTAGACATTAAAAACCGTAGGTCTGGTGCATCGTACTCCGTTTCCTCTTTCAGTTCTCTGTGCGCGCATTCGGACATCGATTCGCCCGCGTCAGCATGCCCACCCGGCGGCACCCACAGACCAGCATGTCGCAAACCCGGTTTATCGTCCCGATGCTGTAACAATGCAGCCCCGTCCTGCCGCAAAACCCAGATTGCAGCGACCTTATCGACCATAAACCGATACCTTCATGTAATGTATGCTCTCCCTTCTCCGGCATCAATCGGCACGAGACATCCCCCCATCATAGACGCGCCCTCGGAACATAGAAGAAGTAGCATCGGAATCAATTCCTGGGCGTCGCCCATAATCTGACGAGGAAGCCGATCTTGGATAAACTCTCGGTAGGCTTCTGGATTCGAGTCCCGCAGCCTTCCCATAGCATTTCCGGGAGAAATGAACCCGCCGGGCAGGATTCCGGTCGCAATTATGTTGAAGCGGTTCATCTCACGCCCCAAACTGCGGACATAGGCTGCTAAAGCTGCTTTCACCGTATTGTAGCCTACGGATCCAACTCCCTCAGTTGAGGCAATCGAACCGACATGGACTAAATTCCCTGAACGCCTTTTTTTCATTTCCGGCACAACAAAGCGGTTGATTTCTGCAGCGGCTCCGATATTCAGAGCAAAGAGCTTTAACAATTCTCTGTGGGTCAAAAGTTCGTCCCTAAAGCCAAGTCCCCCGCCCGCGGCATGAAGTACCACGTCTATACCGCCAAGAAATTCATGTGCCTTTAGGACATGTGCCTGGATATTCTCCGATTCCAGGAGATCGACCGAAATACTTAAATGGTGCTCGGGGTTTTTGCAGGACCGTCGGACCGACTCAAGCTTGTCTTGAGACCGGGCAACTAGAACTAGTCGGGCGCCTCGCTCTGCGAAGGCCGTGGCGGCGACGGCCCCCAGTCCCATCGAGGCCCCTGTAATCAAGATCCGCTTGTTTTTCAAAAGACCGACCGCCGCAATCTTTTACTCCCAGTCAGGTACCGAGCTTCGAAATGCCATATTTCCTCAAGAAACGACCAAACAACGACTAGGCTTTTTCAATATAGAGACCGAATATCTAAAGCTAGCGTTCCTCAATCAGGTTGAGTGATTGAGCCGTATTGAATTTGTAATCGCCTGTGTAACCAACGTGGGTCAGCACCTCGATCCAGTCACCTTTGGACAATACAGTGGTGCCCAGCAAGGTCCAATATCTAAATAGGCGGAAGTCTTCTTCTGTCTCATAGGCGCCAAGGGTGATGAAACTTTTCCCATTCCCGGTCCGCTGGATTTCTTTAAGGCACTTGATGGCATCGGGCAGACTCAAGGAATAAACCGGCCCAATGGCGATTATGAAATCAAATTCCCCATCACCGAACGGGAGTTCCGTGAACGGTGCTCGCTGGACAAAGGCCTTGACCGATGGCATGGTGCAATCGATCGCATATTCTGAAACTTCGGTCCCTCTGACTTTGATGGTTGGAGAGAGTTGACGGAACTCATGGAGCAAGAAACCTTTGTCGCTGCCTATCTGCAAAATTGCCGACTGGTCGGTCAGGGAATACTCTTCCATGATGTTCTGGGCGATGGGGGCCCACCGGCCGTCGTAGCTGAAACCGCCATAACCATCGTTGCGGTCCCCGTCGTAGAAAGCCTGGCCGCGGTAGGAGGCGACGATCCGGTTCTGAATCGTTCTTATGTTAGGGTGTACAACCCGGGGTTCCACAGGTTCGGGATAATTCGATAGGGCGTCAAATTCGCGCATGCCTCGACTATATTCCTCAGACCCGTCCAAACTTTGTTTAATCTCCGATATCTTCTAACCACTCTAGAATCTCATAGGCTTCCATTAGAACATCTTAGCCGTCCGTGGAGTAAGTATCGAATCAGTAAATGATCGCTCACTTTGCCGAATGGATTCGGAAAGGCTTATTTCCTACCGTGATTCATTTCGATGTCAGCGAGCCAGGGATTGGACGTCCTCCAGGTATGGTTCTGGGTTCGGGTTGCCTTTTGAATACTGGTTCCCGGTCAGTAATGCATCGAATGGCTTTAGGAAATATCCCAGAACCTCAAATTCTAATTGGTCAAAGTGCCCTGAGTTGATGATTGCCATCGGAAAACACTAATTTTTTAGCTCGGACATGAAGGTCTCGACTCCGGAGATAGAAAGGAATTGACTGCTAGGTGTCCTTCTTCTTTTGCACCTTTCGGAGAATATATTCAGAAGACCAATCAAGTCCTCGAACAAATTATCTAGCAACTTTATGGAGGTCCATTCCCGATACTTTTAAACCGAGAACTCACGAAGTCTTTTTAACCTGGTCAATCACCTCTTTCATCCACGGACCGAGATGTTTGTAATGAGCAGTGGAAACAATCCTTGAGTCCGTTACAAAGGGCTCATCGACGTACGTACCCCCAGCGTTGTTGATATCGTCCTTGATACTATAGTATCCAGAGATTTTCCTTCCTTTGACGAGCTTGGCGGAGATGAGTAACTGGCCGGCATGACAGATCGAACCAATCACCTTCCCGGAAGCATGAAAGGCGGCGATGAAATTCAACATTTCCTGGTCCTGTCTCATGTATTCCATCGACTTTGCGCCACCGGGTAGGACGAGGACATTGTAATCTGCAACGTTCAGGTCGGAAATATCCTTAGTGGGTTCGACTCTGACCCCGTAGCTTGCGTATACGGTTTCTCCACCGCGAACCGCTACGTCGACCTCCCACCCCTCTTCCTGAAGTCGATAGAATGGGTAGATGTACTCGTGGTCTTGGACCAATGCCCCAGTGATGATCAGTGCTTTTTCCGGCATATCAGTCTCCTCCAGTTTTTTAGCAACTTTATATTTTATTGACGATGCCCAGATTATCTTCGATTTCATCTGGGTTTAAGAATGGGTAGCTGTCTTCCAACGCCGTTTGCTTCATCGTACCGTCATCATTTCGCCGGTTAACAGCCTTGGGCGCCTGCATCTGATCTGGGTCCATTATGATTTCACAGATAACCGGTCCGTCGTATTCCATTATCTCTTCGATCTGCTTCTTTAAGCCTTGATGAGATGTCAGGCGGACGCCTTTGATGTCGTGGGCCTCAGCTATTTTCATGAAGTTTGGAAAGGACAGACCGGAGTCGTCGTCGATTCCCATATACCGCTCTTCGAACCCTAGCTCCTGAGTCTGCTTGATAGTGAGATAGCCACCATTGTTTAGGATAAACACCTTGACTGGCAGTCGGTGATGCATAATCGTCGCTATCTCCTGGATGGTCATCATCAGACCACCTTCTCCAGCAACGCAAACCGTCCGCTTTTTCCCGCTGCCTAAGCAGGCCCCGACTGCCGCCGGCAGTCCCCAACCCATGGACGCAAGACCGCAGTTCGTGAATACTCTCTGCCCTTTTTTCACCCGGAATGCTTGATGGATATTTTGAAAGGCAAACCCCATATCCGTTACGACGACGTCATCGGGAGTGAGCACGTCCGAAAGGATATCTACGAAATGATACGAGTTAACGCTACCGGTTTGTTCCCGATACTCAGGTAACACAACTGGATACTTTTCTTGCCACTGTTGACACTGGTTGAGCCATTCGTCCCATTGTTGGTTATCCAGGTCAGTTTGGGAAAGCTGACGGCTCAACTCTTCTAAGAAAAGCTTTGCATCAGTTTGAACCTTGAGATGGAGATTGACGGTGTCTTTATCCAATTCTGACTGGTCTATATCGACCATGACGACTTTGGCGTTTCTTGCATAGTCCTTTGCATCGTAGCCAGTTTGGGCAAGGGAAAGACGTGTGCCAATCGCCAAATATAGATCCGAGGTCTGCACGGCGAAGTTTGCTCCGCGCTGAGCGAATGTTCCAGGACGCCCTACGTAAAGATCATGGTCGGAAGCCACCATGTCGTTTGCATTTCGCGCTGTCACAAAGGGCAACCGGTAGTGCTCTACGATCTTGAAAAATTCTTCTTCGGCGCCAGCAATCCGGACACCTTGTCCGATATGAACCAAGGGCCGTCTTGCCGATTTCAGGAGTTTCACAACTTCGGCGACCTTTGCTTCTATATGGGGGTCCAAACTGATGTCATATTCTTCGGGGTCAAATCCCTTTAATGTTCCAGGATCGATGTTGGCATTCTGGATATTCGCTGGAATGTCGATCCAGGTGGGACCGGGCCGGCCGTGAGTCGACAAGTAAACGGCCTTTTCCAAGTGGTATCTGATTTCCTGAGCATCTTCTAGCATTACTGCGTATTTGGTAACGGGCCTGACTATATCAACAATATTGATTTCCTGGACTCCCAATGTCCTTAAGTCAGGGTGGTTGACGATTGTTTGGCCTAAAAAGACCTGTCCTGAGACTGTCACGTGGGGGACATGGTCTAGCCAGGAGCCCGCCACGCCCGTGACGCAATTAGTGCCGCCTGGACCGGAAGTAACCAGGGTGACTCCTAAACTTTGCCTTATTCGAGCATAGGCTTCGGTTGCCATGGAGGCCGACTGCTCATGGTGGCAGGCAACGTACTTCATCTTCTTCGCTATACCCAGGGCGTCGCACAGAAATATTGATCCACCGCCAACAACGGTGAAGATATGCTCCACTCCTTGATGTTCAAAAAACTCGATAACGTAATCGGAAACGCGCATGATACAGACTCCCGCAGATTAGTCCTCTTGGAGCATCGCGACTACCATATTTTCTTCTAATGTCTTGCGATCCAAGAATGGATACATATCTTCCAAGGGTTTGGCGACCCAGTGTTGGTCGTCTCGAATGGTAAAACCGGGGCGTGGAATCTTGCCTTGGTCGTCCTCAACCGGAATCTCACAAACCGCTGGGCCCTCAGTATTGAGCCATTCCCGGATTGTTGACGTAAGCTGACTGGCTTGGGCCGCTTCGAAAGTCGCAAATCCGAAGGTCTTGGCGATTTGTATCAACGGAGGGGAACCCAGACGTATCTCATGGTCGGTTCCGACAAAGCGTGCTCCAAAATAATCACGCTGGATGTTCCGAATTATTGAATGCCCCTTGCTTCTGAAGATGAGCACTTTAATCGGTAACCGATAGTCGATAATGGTTTGGAGGTCCTGAATGCTAATCTGAAAACCGCGGTCTTCACAGAGACAAATCACCGGTTTGCGGTCTCTGGCGATGCATGCACCGATTGCCCCCGCCAATGCAAAACCGGGTAATTCAAGCCCCGTGGAACTGATGAGCCTTTGGCCCGGTTTAAATCGGAAACCCAATAGGGTGTATATCAAAGTGGCTCCACCATCTGCCACAACAACATCATTTTCACTCAACTCTCCCGAAAGGGAACGGAGAATCGAAAGTGGGTAAATCAACCCATCCTCCGGTGGGTCCGCCGGGAGCGATGGGCCGGTATAAGAGTCCGGAGGGAAATTCAATCGCCACCCCCGGCAGCGTTCCAGCCAGGGCGAGTAGGAAGGGAGGGACTTCGGTAAGATGGACAGACACTCCTTGACAAACTGTCCGGCGTCTATTGCAAGGGCTAGGTCTGGGTTCAACGTTGGTTTTTCCAACTCGTTGGGGTCAATGTCGATGACGATCTTGCGGGCCTCTCGTGCAAAAGCACTGGTGTTACGGCCTATAAGTGGAATTGAGAGGCGTGAACCAATGCTGAGCAGCAGGTCGCAATTCTGAATGACAAGATTGGCGCTTCGCTGTCCGTATGTACCGGGCCGGCCAAAAAATTGGGGGTGGTCATCCGGTACTAAATCAGCGCCGCGCCTGCTGGTAAGCACTGGAACTCCAAGCCGCTCGACCATCTTCAAAAAATCTGTGGTTGCATTTGCGTGACGAATCCCGTTTCCCGCCAAAATGACTGGACGAGATGACTGGCGGAGTAGATTGAGCACCTCCGGTATTTGCTGTTGAACCTCACTGTCCAGTGCCGAGGCGGCCGAATTCGATTCTTCACTCAATTCCTGGGAGTCAAACTGTTTGAGCTCTTCTTCATCAATGATCATTCCTTGAACATCGATGGGAAGGTCGATCCAGACGGGTCCGGGCCTCCCCTGCGTGGCGAAATGGACGGCCTTTTCAAGATGATATCGAATCGTCGCCGGATCGGTCACTTTGACGGCATACTTGGTTATCGGTTCGACCATATCGACGACGTTCAATTCCTTATTGCCCAATTGCCGTACCCGGCCATCCGTATCCTGATCGGTGCGGGCCTGGCCTGAAATCACAAGCATGGGAACAGAATCGACCCAGGCATTTGCCACACCCGGGAGGGAATTCGCGGCCGCTGCCCCCGAGGAGACGACCAATGCCCCCAAACCCGAGCGCAGTTTGCAAAACGATTCGACGGCCAAAGAGGCGCTTTTTTCGTTCTGAGTGCAGACGAAATTCAAACCCTCATGTCTGCCAATTGAGTCTAATAAGTGAACATTAGCCTCCCCAGGCACGACGAAGATTGGGTTAATACTGAGTTCACTTAAGAATGAGGCGATGCAATCCGAGATTTTGAGAATACGGTCGATTTTCTTAATGGTCAGCATTTCAGTATCCTTACTGACCTGCAACCGCCCAAATTTCCTAAGAGCTCCTACGGTTAACGTATCGCCCGCTTCCACTACTGATTGGCCGGATACGTCCAGGAGCAAGCCTTTGAGAAGGCAAATAACATCTTCTGGGTTAAGGTCTAGGATTTCGTCCAGAACTTTTTCATCGGACAGCTTTTTGAACGTCATGGAACACTGCCCGTAGCGCTTTTTAAGATTGTGCTGTATCTCCGGATTCTGGAACGAGATGTAATTGTAATTCTGGATATCTAGGGAATGTTGGTCTTCCGTCTCGTAACCTTGGCCTTCTCTCCCATATTTGTCTTTGAGACGGACCAAATCACGTTTATTGACAGGAGTTTCAATCTCCATGACAAACGCGCCCGCTTCTGATACGGCAGTGGTCTGGTGAAATGCCCCTTTGTCTATCAACAATCCTTCCCCGGCGGACCGGTCGATCTGACTGGCGATGCCCGAACAGTTGACCTTACCTTCTAGCACAACCAGGGAAGTCTTCTTGGTGGGGTGGGTGTGCATCGAGGTCTGGGCGCCGGCTTTTAGATAGAGAATCCAAACTGCAATCTCCTCGTTGGAGAAGATCAGGTACTCGTAGCCCCAAGGTTTCTTCACGACGACTTGTGAGTAGTCGTAATGATCGTTTTGAATGTCCTGGAAATCTACCTCTAGGCTATCAAATGCTTCCTGATCCTGTTCAGTTAAGCTGAGCCTTTCAATCATTCTTGAGACCGTTTTTCCGTGCTCCGTGTTTATGCTCATGAAGCCGTCTCTTCCGATTTTTTATGCACACGTGCGATACCATCAGCCGGCGCAATGAAACGAAAATCTGGAAACGCCTTGATCAGGTTGGTCACGTCATAGTGGCGATGCGTGATAGGATTGGTGCGAGGCGTCGTAATTATTTCGATTCTGTTGCCGAATTCTTTTGCGGTAATGTCTGCGATATCGTGGAAAGAGTTCGATACTCCAGTGGCGATATTGAGCGTGCCTGTACTCTTATGGAATAGACATTTCAATGTCAGCTCCGCAACATCGTCGACGTGAATGTGGTCACGGGTTTCCTCCCCGCCCCCAAACAAGGTGATTTTCCCTTCCTGTTTCGCGGTCCGACGAAAGCGGTTCGGCCCGTAGGAGTTGTGTGTGTCATCCAGGCCATACACGATTGTTGGGCGGGCCACCAACAAAGGGATTTCAGTGAGACTTCTGGCCATGATTTCGCGAGTGTAATGCATCGTGCCGTAGAGATCTTGCGGGGAAGCAGGAGTGTCTTCAGTGACGCGGCTAATTGCAGTATCGTAAACTGCGTCCGAGCTGAAATAGACGAAGTGTGAACAGCCGGATTTTTCAAGGGCCGCGCACACGGTTTGCATCATCGTTAGATTCTTCATCAACGTGGCGATGTCCCTGCCTTTGTCGGGCGTAAGCGCGGCGAGCATCACCACGGAGTCGTCTGGGCGCAACATCTCGGCAAGGCGGTCCGATGCTCCAGTCTCTAAAAGGTCTAAGTCGTTAGAGCCCAGTGCTAGAGTGGGAATGTCCTCCACATCTAAGCGTCGCCGCATCGCCGACCCGATAAAACCCCGGGCGCCAATCAGGAATACGCGAA
>CEUS01284593.1_pt1 | contig 37873 bp, 39 predicted proteins | sample 427031 | NCBI WGS metagenome assembly CEUS01 (sample SAMEA2622837, study PRJEB7988) | marine metagenome | biome: marine biome (ENVO:00000447); feature: marine epipelagic mixed layer (ENVO:xxxxxxxxx); material: "saline water (ENVO:00002010), including plankton (ENVO:xxxxxxxx)" | depth 140 m | reverse complement strand
AATAGCTCAATTGGCTTGATTTATGCACTGAAAAAAATTTTTTTAATATATAGATATTTAACAAATACACTAAAAGTTACTTTCAACCTTTTTAAATGTTAAAGGATAGCCAAATTTTTTAAAAAGAATTTTAGCTTTTTCACTCGATTTTTTTGTCAAAAAGTACATATTATTTGATGAGTTTTTTTTTATCCAAAAGTCAGAAACAATCTTAGAATTATAACATCCAACAAAACTATTTCTATTTTCTATACTGAATAAAATTTTGTTTTTTTTTAAATCTCTAATTATTTTATTGAAATCAGTTTCAATCTCCCCATTAAAAAGAGGTCTAACATTATATCTAATCGATATTGGAGATATTTTTCCATCAAGATATTTAATTTTTCCTGTAAATTTTTTTTCATATCTGTAAGGAACATTTATTTTCCTCTCAACGAAGTGAGCCATTGAAGGAATGAATTTTCCTAAAAACAAAATATCATAATTTTTCTCATAAGCAGTATTATAAAAAGATTTTTTTCCATGAGGATCAATGCATGAAGCTTTTTTTATTATTAAATTTTTTTTTGTAGATATGAAATTAAATACGGGAGTATATGTTCTATTTAAAATATATTTTTTTCGAAAATATTCATTAAGTGTGCCAACTTGGGATTTATCTTTTCTAACATCATAAAATTTTGTAACAAGAAAATCATAATTGAAGGATGGTACAATTATTTCAAAATCATAAAAAACATCTAAAATTAAATCATGAATTAATTTTAAATTTTCAAGATATGATAGTTTTATTTTTAAAAAACCAAGTTTAAATACATCGCTATGTAAAATAATATTTTTTGATAAACAACAAGACTTTAGTTTTTTCAGAACATCCGTAAATTCTTTGTTACTTTTATATATTATCATGAGTATAAATTTTTTTATTCGATAAATAATATTTTAACAAACTTCTTTTTATCTTTCCATTTAGTGTTTTTGGAAAGTTTTTTACATAAATTATATCTTTTATTTTGCCCTCTTTTGGCATTCCATGATGTGTTAAAATATTATTAATTTTTGAAATTTTATTTTTTAAATCAATTTTTTTTTTTATAAATAGTCCTACTGTTTGACCATGTATGCTATGTTTTTTTGGAGAAGCGTATATTGCAAATTCACATCCTAGTGGTATTTTTTTATTAATTAAATTTTCTAAGATAACTGGGCTAATTTTTACACCGCTAACGTTAATTAAATCATCTTTTCTTCCATGAAAAGAAATATATCCATTTTTATCAATAGAACCAAGATCTCCACTATAAAATTTATTGTCTGCAAAATTTTCAGAATATAAATTGCAGTATCCTTTCGCAACATTATAGCCTTTTATAACTATTTCTCCTATTGTATCTTTTTTTCTTATTATTTTGCGATTTCTATCGCAGATCATTATTTTTATTCCGGGAGAAGCTTTGCCAACTGTTTCAATATTTTTAAATCCATTACTTAAATTTATAAGTGTAGATCTAGAGGCTTCAGTTAGTCCATAATGGTAAACTATTCTTTGATAAGGAAATAATTTTAACAATCTAATCTTGTGTTTTTTTTGCATTGGAGCGCTCCCAATCTCAGCCCATATAAGTTTATTTCTTAATTTTTTTAAAGACCTTAAAGGCAATGAAAGCAACATTGCAAATGATGAAGGAACTCCAGAGATGGAATTTATATTATATTTTTCTAATCTTCTTAGCATTAATAGAGGATTAAAAAATCCTGAGTCAACTATTAGACATCCTTTTTTCAAAAAAATAGATCTTAATCTTGCAAATCCAAAAGAGTTTGTTAAAGGAGCCATTAGATATTCAATTATATTTTTTTTAATTTTCATAAAGTTATTTAGATTATGAGATGTTCTTAACAAATTATTATGAGACAGCATCACCCCTTTTTTTAGTCCACTAGTGCCAGATGTTAATAAGATTATTGCAGTATCACTTTCATTTATTTTTTTATTAGTAAACTTCTTTTTAAAAATGCGATTTGATAGCGAAGATAAACAAAATTTAATAACTTTATTTTTTTTTGTAATTTGTTTTTTTTGTTTTTTACCAATTATTAAAATTTTTATTTTAAATTCTTTTTTTAAAGATTGTTTTTTTAAAAAAAAATTGAAGTTTGATATTGGTATTGGTATTGAGCCAGCATGAATAATTGCAAATATAGCTATAATATTTTCGTAAGGGTCATTTGAAATAATGCCAATATTTAATTTTTTTCCTTTAGATTTTTTACAAATTTTAAATGAAAAAATTAAAATATCTCTGTAAATATTATCGTATGTAATTTCTTTACCATCAACAACTAATGCTAATTTTTTTTCATCTTTAAATGATTTAATTAAATCTTTTAGATTTTTTATTTTTTTCATTTAATTTTTTCTTTAAGGTATAAAATATTTTTTTTAAAGAGTTAAAGCTTGATAGTTCTTTTTCATTAAACTTGACTTTAAATTTTTTCTCTAAAATAACTAAAAGTTGTAAATTTTTAAGAGAGTCCCAGTTAGAAATTTCATTTATTTTTATATTTAAGGATTTTATTTTATCTGTCTCTAGAATTTTAGAAACAATTTTTAAAAACCTACATTCAAGATTTAACATGCTAAAATATTTGAATTCATATTATAATATAACATGTTTTTTTGTTTTAGTTTTTGTATAGATAAAAAATGTTGTTTTTAGTTCTTTTTAATTTAAAATTAGCAAAAGTTGCTACATTTAAAGATGCTAAATTATTCTTTTTAATTACGGCTTTATATTTATAACTTTTATTTTTAGTTACATAATTTAAACCTTTTTTAGCATATCCTTTACCATGGAATTTTTTGATTAAAGCCCATGAAGTATTATACATTTTTTTGTTAAATTCTAATCTGAAATATCCAATTAGAATTTTCTCCTGCATAATTACATATAATTTGTTATTTTTTTTTGAAAAGTTTTGGACCCAAGTCTGATGATTCTTTAAATTAATCTTTGAATTTTTTAATGAATTTTTTCTAACATAACTTTTGTTTCTTAAACTAAAAATAAAATTAGATATTTTTTCATCAATTTTTTTTATTTTTATTATTTCCATCACTTTTTTAAATCTTGAAAAAAAATCGGATTATCTTTTATAATATTTCTTTTCGTTTTTTTTCCAATAATCTTAAAAATATTTTCAGATTTAATGCCAATTGTTGGCCTTAAAGAAACTATGTTTTTTAAAGAAATTTTTTCATCTTTTTTTATATCAGTTTTTGCAAAAATAGATCTTCTTAACTTAATATTTTTTTTGCTAGTTTTTAGATTTTTATTATCATTTAAGCTATTAAATATATCAACACTGACTTCTTTTAAATCCATTAAATGTTTGGGGTCTATAGAAAAATCAGAATCTAAGGTTTTCTTGTTATTAATATTAAAATGTTTTTCTATTACCGTAACCCCCAAAGGCACAGAAGCTAATGAACTATAAATATTATTAGTATGATCAGAGAGACCTATTGGATAATTTTTAAATTTTTTTTTTAAAATGCCTATTCTTTTTAAATTTGTTTCATTAATTTTTGTTGGATAGTTAGAAACACAATGAAGTATAATTATTTTTTTGTGATATTTATTTATAATTTTTATTGCATTTTTAACTTCTTTTATTGTTGCCATTCCTGTTGAAATGATAATTGGCTTTTTTTTTGAAGCTATATATCTAATTAAATTGTAATCTGTAATTTCAAAGGATGCAATTTTATATAATGGTACTTTTAATTTTTCTAAAAAATCTACTGCTCTAATACTGAACGGACTACTAAAAATAATTTTTTTAAATTTCCTTGCAATTTTGAAGGCATCTTTATGCCAGCTATACGGAGTGCAACTTTTTTTGTATAAATCACTCAAATATTTTCCTTTCCAAATACCATCTTTAATTTTGAAATTTCGATTTTTTTTTATTACCGTGATATCATTAGGTTCATAAGTTTGTATTTTAATCAAATCAGCATTATTTTTACATGCACTTTCCACCAGTTTCAAAAATCTTGCTTTACTACCATCATGATTACCTGATATTTCCGCAATGATATATGGAGGTTTTTTATAGCTAAAATTTAGGTTATTTTTTTTTATTTTCATAAATATATTAACTTATTTTTTTTCAAAATTTTAAAGATTTGGTTAACTTTTATTTTGTTTAATCTTATTTTTTTTGAAATATCATCAATATCATTTGTTCCATCACAAAATGTCAAAAAATCTAATAAACCTTGATTAAATTTATTAATTTTTCCAGTAGATAATGTTGGATAAAGCTTTCTTTTTGATAGGAATGGCTCACATTTATAAACCGAAATTGGAATTATTGTTTTATCAAATTTTTCAATAATTTTTTTTATTAGATTAAAACTTCCCATCAAACCTTTTTTGGTTACCACACTAAAATTATCATCAGAGTTATGATATTCTGGGTACATACCATATTTAGTTCTCATTATTGAGGCTATTGGAATATTAATACCTGGCGAATTATATTGTCTTTCATCACTACCTCTTTCTAAAAAATTATATTTTTTATATTTTATCTTTAATTTTTTAAATGTCTTTTTAGCGATTTTATTTGATAAAGAATTCTGATATTTAGTTTCTAAGAAAGAATAATTTCGATTGTCTCCAACGCAAGTAATTACATATCCTCCTAATACTTTATCTTTTAATTTATCTAAATTTAGCTTTAAATAAGAGATAGCACCAATTGTTTCAGGTACAAAAATAAACCTTAAAGAGAGATTGTTAGCTCTTTTTGAAAAATGTTTAGCTAAATAAGTTGTCACTGTTGGTCCTGAAATTTCATTATTAGCAAGTTGCGGATGACAAATATATGTATGAATAATGAGTTCTTTTTTTGACTTACCCTTAATTAAGCACTCTCCATAGTACAATTTACCTTTATAATTAAATTTGCTAGAGATCACTACTTTATATTTTTTTTCCTTTAATAATTTTAACTCAGAATGTTTAAGACAGAATCCCCAATACTTTTTATAGTATGAAGTAATATAGGGTATTGAATTTTTTCTATTTGGCATTGTGTGAATGTGTTTGAGTAATTCATTTTTGCTCACTATCTTATTAATTGGCGAGGAGTAATTAACCACTCTTAAATTATTTTCTTTAAAATCAACAATTTTTTTTCCTCTTAAATCTGCAATATATGCTTGTTCAATATTCCACTCGGGTGGTATTTTCCAATCAAAAACTTTAAGTCCAGAATTTAGACTATTAATTTTTAATTTTGGTATTTTTTTTTTTATCTCTTTTAAAGTTTTTAAAACTCCTTTGCCGGTTATGCTTCTATGAATTGGATAAATTTTTTTTGCAAAATCAATCATAATTTTTTTTTAAAATCTAAACTATCAATAGCTTTTTTTGATAGGTTATAATTTTTCATTAATTAAAAATTAATTAATTTAAGAAATAAACATCAAATATTTTTTAATTCTTCTTTAAATTTATTATGTCGTCTACAATCAAAAGTAAAATTATATGATGAATAATTTCAATTTGATTGTAAGAATTCGAATTAATCCAAATATTGACATCATTTTTCTCTTTATTCAATTTATTAAATTTTTTACATCCTGTTATCACTGCAGTTTTCAATTTCATTGAAACTGCTTTTTTTCTTGCATTTACTAAATTTTTTGAATTCCCGCTGCAACTTATTAAAATCAATAAGTCCTCAGGATCAGCAAAATATTCCAGAGATTTTTTAACCCAATTTTGATATCCAAAATCGTTTGAAAAACAAGTTATTAAATCGTATTCATTAAAATTAATTGATCTTATATTTGCATTTTTTGTCAAATCTACCGAAACATGGGATGCTGTTGCTGCACTACCTCCATTTCCACAAATTATAACTTTTTTACCTTTAACAGATGTTTCAATAATAAGTTTTTGAAGTTTATCGATATTTTTAATATTTAATTTGTCTAGATGCCTTTTTATTTTTGTTAAATAAGCTTTTTTAAAATTTGTTTGAGGCATTAGACATTTCAAAATATAATTGTTAATATTAATTAATTAAATTAAAACTCTCTAAGTGTACTATTAAAGAAATAATAAAAAAACAAGTAAATTTATTACAATAAACAAAAAATGAAAAAATATTTTATAACTGGAAGTGAAGGCTTTATCGGGTCACATTTGATTGAAAAAGTTTTGAAAGATGGAAATTTTGTATTTGCTTTAGTAAATTACAATTCATTTGGTAATATAGGTTGGTTAAAGTCATGCTCATCTAATCATAAAAGACTTAAAATTATTTTTGGCGATATTAGAGATCCTGGAACATATCTTAAATATCTTAAAAAAACAGATTATGTAATTAATTTAGCATCTTTAATAAGTGTTCCCTATTCATATTTTGCCCCAAGATCATATATAGAAAACAATATCTTGGGTTGTCATTTTTTATATAATAGTTGTGAGAATCTAAAAATTAAAAAGATAATACATATATCCACAAGTGAAGTTTATGGTACTCCAAAAAAATTACCAATTAAAGAAACTACAATTTTTAATCCCCAATCTCCTTACGCCGCTAGTAAAGCAGGTGCTGATCATCTAGCTAAATCATATTTTTTTTCATTTAATCTACCCATCATTATACTTAGACCCTTTAATAACTTTGGACCAAGACAGTCTTTAAGGGCTGTTATTCCAACAATTATAAATCAAGCTTTAAAAGGAAATAAAATTAGACTTGGCAATGTGAATACAAAAAGGGATTTTCTATATGTGGAAGATACTATTGATGCCATAATTAAAGCAGTAAGATCAAAAAAAAATTTATTAGGCGAAGAGATAAATTTAGGCACAAATCATACTTTTAAAATAATAGCAATTGTTAGAACAATTTCCTCTATTTTAAGAAAAAAACTTTATTTAAAACTAAATAAACAAAAACTTAGACCAAAAGCAAGTGAAGTTGATATCTTGATGTGTGATTATACTAAAGCTCAAAGAAAACTTAATTGGAAACCAAAATTTAAGAGCAATAAAGGATTAAAAGCTGCACTAAAGAAAACAATTGAATGGTACAAAAAAAATTATGATAATGAGTTATTAAATCCAAAAAATTTGGATAGTTCTTATAAATAATATTTAATAAATTTAGAAAAATAGTAAACTTATTTATGTAATATTAAAATTTTCAATTTTTTAATTTTCATTAAAAATACTGTTATTTTTTAATTCCTTAAGGTTATGATATTCTGGATTATTAAATGGATCTTTTATATTTATTGTTTGAAACTTTTCAATTAACTCCTTAATTGCATCATCAATTGTATATTTTGGTTTAAAGTTAATTTCTTTTTCTATTTTTTGTGAAGAGACATGATAGGATCTATTATCATTTGTCTTAATGAACTCTATTTCTGAATTATGAGGTAAATATTTTTTTACTTTTTTTGCAATTTCTTCTATTGATAAATTTTCATAACCTACATTATAAATTTTTCTATTAATTTTTTTTAGATCATAATCTATTAGATAAATGTAGGCATTTACCATATCTTTAATATTAATATTTGGTCTTAATTGTTTACCTCCAAAAACTTTAATCTTTTTATTATAAAAACCATGAGCTGTGAGAATATTAACAGATAAGTCCAACCTCAACTTTCTTGAAAATCCGCAAACTGTAGCCGGTCTTATTATTGTAAAATTGAAATTTGCATCATCTAAAAGTTTTTTCTCGCATAATACTTTATATTTTGAATAGTCAGTTAATGGTTCTAACTTTAGATTTTCACTAACATTTTTTTCATTTTTAATTCCATAAACACTTGAACTTGAAGCATAAATGAATTGTTTTAAAGTTTTTTTCCTGCACATATCTACCAAGCCCAAAAAAGACTCATAATTAATTTTTTTTGCAATAGATGGATTTAGTTCGTAACCAGGGTCATTTGATATGCAGCTTAAATGGATAATTCTATCATAATTACTTAAAATTTTTTCTACTTTTTTAAGATTTCTAATATCTTCTTCAAATATTTCAATTTTATCTTTGATATCTTCAAATAAGTCTTTTTTATATATAAATAAATCAAGAATCCCAACTTTAAAATTTTTCTTAACTAGTTCATAAACTAGTTCAGTTCCTACATAGCCAGCTCCTCCAATTACCAAAATTTTTTCCATACAAGCTTTTCTTAAAATTTATTTATTTTTTTTTATTCATTAATTAAAAATCTGTTATCTTTTAAAAAATTATTACCTATTCTTGAAATTATTTTATCTTTATATAATCTTTTTGATGTACACCAATAAGGATTAATTTTATATGTTGTTTCAAATTTTCTTACATTATTTATATTAAAAAATTTAACATACATATCCCAAAAAACTTTTTGGAGTTTTTCATCTTCATCAGTATATTTATTTTTTTTTTCTATTCTATCAATCATTTCAATTGTGAGATCTTTAATTTCTTTTGGGGTATTTTCTTTTAATTCAATATTAGCTTTTTTATATTTCCACGTGCTATTTGCATAAGACGCTAAGCTTTCGCTTATTTGTTTTAGATTTAAATATTTTTTTGTCTGTATGTTCATGTGATGTTTAAGTGAAAATAAAAAATTTGGCGAATAAGTGAGAAGATTTCCTACAGGAACATAATTTGTCCAAAGTGTTGGTTTTCTAAATGTAAAGGCTGCAACACAATCCCAACCAGTTGATGTTGTTATGCAAAAATTACATTTATATGCCAGGTATACATCTAGGAAATCAGATCTAAATTTTGAACTATAATCAATGAATTTTTCATTATTTATTTTTAATTCATCTTTTACAATTTCCCCCATTCTAAATACATAATATCCTCTATTGGTGGAAGCATTTATTGCCTCTTTAAAATTTTCGATATTGCAATTTCTATAATCGTGATAATCATAATTGCTATCGGGAAATTTTTTTTTTAAATACTCATTATCTCTAACAATCAAACATATAATTTTTGCATCTTCAGGCAATCCAATCTTTTTTAAAAATCTATTACCTTTGGCTATAAAGTCATCATCAGGTTTTAAATTAATATTTGTTTGCATAATAGCAAAGTTACTATCCTCATATTTTGTATTTAAAATGAATAAATTAAAAAAATTTATTTTCTGTCCAACAAGTTTTAAAATTTTATATATTGGGAAAGTTAAAAAATTTGGATAGATATTTACTTTTTTTTTTAATAAAGAAATATAAGTATAATTAGAAACAATATCTGTTAATATGAAAATATCAAAATAATCAAATTTTTTATCCAGTTTCTTTTCACTAAGATAAACTTCCATTTGAGTAGAAATTTCACCTATTCTTTCTGATGATTGCAGTGAAAATCTAACTTTAAGAAAAGGATATATTACCAACAATATTAAGATAAATATTGGAGAAATAAGATATATAAAAAATTTAATTGTTTTTTTTAAAATTTTGATCAATAACATTAACAAATTTAATAAACTATTTTATATAATTTACAAATTCAAGTTTTAAATGATCAAAAGAAAAACAATATTAGTTACAGGCGCCAGTCAGGGCCTAGGGTTTGAAATTAGTAAAAGATTATTAGTGTCAGGATACAATATTGGAATATGTTCAAAAAATTTATCAAGATTAAATAGAGCATATAAATATTTATTAAAATTAAAAAAAAAAAATCAAAAAATTTTTTTTAAAAATGTTGATTTAACTAAACAGTTAGAAGTTAAAAATTTTATAAAATCTTCAATTAATAAATTTGGCAAAATTCATGGACTTATTAATAATGCTGGAATTCTTGGGCCAAAAGGTAAATTTGAAAAACTTGATATAAAAGAATGGAAAAAAACTATAGATACAAATTTGTACGCTTCGATTTATACTTGTTTATATATAGTTCCTCATTTTAAAAAAAATAAAGGTGGAAAAATAATTCAACTTTCTGGTGCTGGTGCGCTTTCACCAATGGAAAACTTTACTGCATATTCTGCATCAAAGGCAGCTGTCGTAAGATTTGCTGATACATTATCAGAAGAATTAAAAAAATTTAATATTCAAGTAAATTCTGTGGCAGCTGGAGCAATTAATACCCAAATGATTGAAGAAATTATCCAAGCTGGTGCAAAAAATGTTGGTAATAACTTTTATAAAAGAATTAAAAAACAAAAAAAAAATGGAGGCATCTCTTTTAACAACGTTACCGAACTTATTTTGTATTTACTAAAAGATGAAGCAAAATTTTTAAATGGCAAAATTATCAGTCCCAAATGGGATAATTGGAAAAATTGGAAAAATAACAAAAATTTGATAAAAAATACGGAAGCTTATACACTGCGAAGATTTAGAGGGAGAAATATTGGTTATAAAAAAGGCGATAATTAATTATTAATTTTTAACCGTTCAATTGTTTTTTTCCAAAATTCCAAATCTTTATTTCTTTCGTTTTGTGAAATAATTGAATTTATTGGCCTCCATGCAGCAGGCGTAACGCAATCAAAATTTAAATTTTTTTGCTTTAAATATCTGCATCTATGACATGAGCCAACTTTTATATGTGCTAGACAATTAAACACTTTATCTGATTTATTTTCAAAAGACTTTTTTACTAGCTCTGGATCAGCTATTAATGCTTGGCACATTGCAAACAAATCGCCTTTATTTTGTGATATAATTTTTTCTCCCTCATCTATTGAGGTTATATTCCCTTGAGCAATAACAGGTGTTTTTGTTATTTTTTTTAATTCATAAGAATAATCCCAATAACTGCCTTTTTTCATAGAGATATATTTTTGTTTTGCAGTTTCATAGATTCCAGCAGTAACAGTGTAGTAACAAAATTCATTTTGATCTAAATATGAAATTAGATTTTTTATTTTTTGAATATTTAAACCATTTTCAGTAAAATCATCTCCCGTCACTCGTGCGGCAAGTTTTTTTTTTATATCTTTATTTTCAATTTTATTGAGAATATTTTTTAAAATTCTAAATCTGTTTTCTTCTGAACCTCCATATTCATCTGTTCTTTTATTAGTGTGAGGAGATAAAAACTGATGAAGTAAGTATCCATGTGCTAAATGTATCTCAATAAAATCATAACCAGCTTCATAGGCCTGGTTTATTGCTCTTACAAAATCATCTTCAATTCTTACAATTTCATTTATTGTCAAAACTTTACAACGAATTCCTATATCTGGTACGATGTAATCCGAAGGACCAACTACTGGTTGGTCTGAAAAAACAGTGTTTCCTTGTGCCCCAACATGAAAAAGTTGCAAAGATGATGCTGCGCCGTATTTTCTGATTGAATCATTTAGTTTTTTTAATCCCTCTAAATGGATTTTTTTTCCTGCATGCATTCCATTTCTCGTATCTCCTCCTTCATCAGAAACTGCTGTTGCACCTATAGTGACAATACCAAGATTGTTTTTTGCGAGATTGCTAAAATAACTTATTATATTTTCTGTAACTGTTCCATCTGTCTTAGCCATATTTATACTCACAGGAGAACTAACAGTTCTATTTCTGACAACTTTATCTCCCAATTTAATTTTTGATTTTGATAGGTTATGCATAATTTTTTTTTATTGTTTTAAAAATATTTATATACTTTATATTATTCATGCAATCACAACTTTTTACTTTGACATTAAGTTTTTTCGAGTGAATTTTGCAGAACTTATTTGGTTTAACAATTTTGGCCTTTTTGTATTTATCAATCTCATTAAAATAAGTTGGTCCAGCGAGAACTACCAAGGGTTTATCAAAAAGCATTGCTAAATGGCACCCAAGTCCAACTACAGAAATCACAACTTTTGAATTTTTAATTTTTTTTACGTAGTTTAAAAAACCATCATTATTGTTTTGCCATAATATTTTTTTTTGTGAATTTTCTCTTAATTTTTCTTCTAAAAGTTTCCAAGATTTTTTTGGGTAATTTTTAATTTTCCAATCTTTTGGAGTTATCCAATTAAAAAAAAAATCATATTTAACTGTTTTTGATAATTTTTTATTTGAATATATTTTGTATTTTTTGATATTAAATATTTTAGATAAATTTTCATAAATATTTAGTGTTTTCTGTTTTGTATTATCTCCAGAGTCTAAAATGTTTCTTAAATAAATATTTTGTTTGTTATTTTTTTTATAAATATAAAGATTTAAAATTAAGTCAGATTTTTTGATCAATTTCTTTTCTTTTTTTGATTGAATTAATGAGAAATTATTAATTCTATCAGATAATTTAGCAACATTAATAACTTTTTTGTCCGAAATCCAATTAATTATATTAAATTTTAAATTTGGTAAAAATGATATTATTCTTAAATAATCACCTAATCCCAAATCGTCTTTTTTGGAGTCTGTAATTATTGTTAATGTTTTATCTTTCCTCATTAAGTGAGATTAAATGTTTTAGTTTTATCAAACTTATGTTTATTAAAAATTCTAAACTCTATACTTGCTCTTGTTATTTTTCCGGTATTGTAACTTCCGCCGTGTATTGAGTTAGGATGGAACAATATTCCTTCACCTATTTTTAGTTTAGGTCTTTCTTTTTTAAGTTTATTAAAATAATTTTTTTTTAGAGTTCTCGAAATTTTATTTTTTTTTGCAAAAATATTTTTTTTATGACTAAATTTATGAGATTTTGGATAAATTTGCAGTGTATATTTGGGATCAAATCCAATTAAAGGAACCCATAACGATACGAATGATTTTAGATCTTTATTATACATATCAATATGTTCCTTAGCTACATCTAATTTATTAGATGGCCTAGCAATTCTAAAGCCAACTCTATTATTTTTTAATTCTAACTTTTTAGGATCTCCCACCCAAACAATTTTCATATTTGAATGATCCCATAGACTTTTTATACAACTTCTTAAATCGTTATTAAAATAAACTTTTTTAAGTTTTTTTCCTCCAATATCAATATATCTTGTTGAAGATTTGATTATTTTTTCATAGGCGTTTTGACTCATTTTTTCTTTATGCAATTTAGATAAAAATTTAATCCTAACTTGATTGTTTGATAAAAAACTAAATCTTTTTTTTATTATTGAAATTAAGTCTTTAATATCATTTCTTTCAAAAACTTTAATAATTGTATAACCATTTTTATTAAAATTTTTGATTTTTTGAATTCCTGATATCTTGGTCATATTCAAATCAATTAAAAAGTAAAATTTAATACAAATTTTTAATACAAAAAATTTTTATACAAAACTAATATGTTGTGGTTTGACAGCTTCTTTTGGTTTATCTAGCGAAATATATCCTTTTCTATAACCATCAAGAAATTCGTTAACTTTATGAACCAAACATAAATTTCCACACATTTTTTGAGCATTAAAATTAGATGAAGACAAGTAAGACATTACTTCCCAATATCTATTGCTTTTCCATATATCTTTAAATCTTTGTTGAGTGATATTTCCAATATGAAATTTTTTAAATTTTTCATTGAAAAGTTGTGCACAAGGTGCAACTAAACCCGACCCAGACATTTGTAGTAGAAAAGGAGGTCCATAACATCTTTGATAAGTTCTAACACCTTCAGATATAATTTTAGACCATTTAACTACCACTTTATATTCATCATCAGATAATTGTTCTGCTTTTTTTAAAAGATTATGGTGCTCTTTATATTTTTTATATTCTACACCCAAAGATCCATATTCATCATCGCTACATTGTTTGATTACCAAATAGTCTGGTCTCAATTTTTTTCCCAGCATAGCTAATGGCATTATTTGATCATGGTATTGAGGCATAAAAACCATTTGCATTCCTATTGTAACTTTAAGTGAGTTTTTTTTCTTTATTTTAACTGCTAATTCAATATTTTTACAAACTTTTTCAAACCATTTTTCTTTACACCCCATTATCTCGGCATATCTTTTAGGCTCTCCAGCTGAAATATTAAATCTTAAATATGTTAAATGAGGTAAAATTTTTTCAAGCTTCTCTTCATTTAAAAGAAATCCGTTTGTAGCTGTCGCCATTGAAATTCCTTTTTCTCCACCATGAACAATTGAGTCAACAAATGCTGGGTGAATAGTGCTTTCACCATCAGAAACTAAACTTACACCTTTAACACCTATTTCTGCACAGTCATCAAGAAAATTGAACATATGTTCTTTTGTAATTACAGATCTATCGTTTTCTTGTGTCATCGCATAGCAGAAATGACATCCATAATTACAACTTCTTGTGAGCGCCATATCAATTGTAATTGGTGCTATTCTTTCACCTTTTTCCCATTTAAGAACTCTATCCGAGTACCATTGTATCTTTGTGCCATCAAGTATTAATGATTGAGAAAGCTCCTCATTAAGAAACTTCGTCATTTCGTTAAAATTATACATATTTATTTAATTGTTAATCTTCTTAATTTACTTATATCAGTCTTCCAATCAAAGTAAACCAATAAACTTTTTTCAAGATTTGATTTTAAAAATATCTCTAATTTCAGACAGATATTACTTTTTTCGTTTGGTTCTAAATTTCCAAGAAGATTTAGATAAATGTCATTATGATTTTCAATTCTCAAAATTTCAATATCAAATTTTATATTAGAATTTTTTTTTTTAAATTGGACACATGTTTCTAAAATTTTTTCTTTTTTTTTCTTATCATTTAAAAAAATCCATTCGTTTTTTGCATCAAAATATTTATAATTTATCTTTTTTTTAAAATCCTTACTTGATAATTTTAAGATCAAATCTCTAAAAAATTTTTTAAAAAACTTATATTCATAATTTAAATTTTCTGCAAAAATTACTCCATCATATTTAAAATCATTAAAATCTCTAAATTTATTTTCTATAAAAATTATTAAATGTTCATATAATTCATGGATATTTGTATTCACACAAAGTTTGCATGCTTCTTCTAAAAATTTAATTTCAAATTCACTACAATTTTTTGATTTAAAAGACATAGAAATGAATTCTTGAATTTTACTATCATAACTATAAAAAATAAAAAATTTTTCTGTTTCCTCTGTATTTTCAATAAGTTGATCGCTCATAATGTTCAATGAACTTTAACAAGTAAAATATTTTTTTTTACCTCTAAAACTATATTATTTTTTAATTGTTTTTTAACTTTTTCAATAGAAAAATTATCAATTTCAGAATTTGAAAATTCTATTTCTAATTCTTTAACATCGTAGTCTATTGCAGCTAGTACCAAATCGGTTAGACTTTGATTAATTTCTGATCTTGGAACCCAAGACTCTAAAAACTCAAGGTTATTATCAAAACCACGAGAAGTTGATGTTAACATATCATTATAAGTTTTAATAATATTTGTATAATTAAGTTTATGTTTTGACAAAAAATTACCTATTTTTTTAATTCTTTAATAATTGCATATGAAATTTTATTTATATCATGATAAAATTCTTTTTCTAACTTATAACTAGTTGGAATATGAGATGAAGGCCAACAAAATTTTAATGCTTTACTTTTTAATTTCATATTTTCTGAGACAATAGATAGTATTTCAGAAGCAACACTGCAAACCGGCCATCCATTTTCAATAACAGCTACGCGACCTGTTTTTTTAACAGACTGAATGATTGTTTTTGTATCTAATGGATTTAATGTTCTTAAATCAAGAATTTCACAACTAATATTGTGATTTTCTAATTTCTTTGACACATTTATGATCTCGCTTATTGATGATCCAAATCCAATTAAAGTTATATCTTTACCTTTTTTTCTAATAAACGATACAGAAGGATCTATAAAATATGGTTTTTCTGGAACATTTTCTTCCATAGAATATAGCGACCTACTCTCAAAAATTATTGTAGGAAAGTTTGAAAAAACTGATGATAACATTAATCCTTTTGCTTCATATGGAGAGGAAGGAAAAAGAACAGAGATTCCTGGCAATTGGGAAAACCACGAATGCAAACTTTTTCCATGTTGAGGTCCTTGTCCCCAACCCTTGCCAATAACAGCTCTAATTGTAAGAGGTAAAAAAGATTTTCCAGCTGACTTATATGACCATAAAGATATCCAGTTAACAATTTGATCTAAAGAATAAATCATGAAATCAAATCTTTGATGAATTAATATTGGTCTCAATCCAGATAAAGCCATACCGGCCGCCATTGCGGTGAGCGCTGACTCGGATGCTGGGGTATCAAAAACTCTTTTTGGACCAAATTTTTTTAATAGACCGCTTGTTGTTCCATAAATCTCTGTAGTTTTTCCCACGCCTAAGCCAAAAACAAGTGTTTTACTGTCAAGTTTCATAGACGAAACTGTTGCTTGATGAATTGCCTGACCAAAATTAATTTTATCGAATTTTTTTTTCATTAATAAGGTTTAAGTTTAGTTTCTTTTTGTCCACCTTGGAACTCAATACTATTTTTAACAAATTTTTTAACTGTATTTGAATAACTTTTAGTAAAATTAAATTGAATACTTTTATTATAATCCAAAACTCTTGCTCTTCTTGCTTTATTTATAGCAATATTAATTTTTTTTTTGTTATTTTGATAAATTTTATTAACTAAATTCCCTGATATTTTACTTGCTAAATCTTTAACACAATCTTTGTTAAGCCATTTTTTTATATATGGATTTCTGTAGTTAAATTCTTTGTCATCATTTTCTGGCCCAACATGTGAACAAAAACGCTGGGTGTTAAATTCAATAAATAGTGGTTTCCTTTTTTTTCGTACTAAAGTAATTTTTTTACTTAATATTTTATAAATCTTATCAATTTTATGAGTATCTATTGAAATATAATCAATTCCAAAAGACTTTATTTTTCTTTTGAAATTTTTAAATTTGTTCCTTTCTGAAATATTTGTGTGAACCGAAAAATTATTATTTTCACAGATAAAAACCGTTGGCAAAGAATAAAGCGAAGCCATATTAAGAGTTTCAAAACAAATACCTTCTTCCATTCCACCATCTCCTATCACGGTAAAAGTAATTCCTTTTCTTTTATTAATTTTCTGAGAATAAGATGTTCCCAAGGATATTGAGAACATTCCTGATAATATTGTGCCTGAATAAAAATTTTTTTCAGAATAAGATAATTCTTGAGATCCTGCTAAGCCAGAGTTGCTTCCAGTTTTTTTTCCATAAAATTCTGCAACCATACCATCTAATGAACATTTTTTTGCAAGATAATAACCATGTGAACGATGATGGCTTAACATGAAGTCTTCTTTTTTTAATAATGGATATAATGCAGATGCCAAAGCTTCTTGACCTACACAAAAATGTATTGGACACTTCATCTCATCTTCTGGATGATATCTTTCAATCAGCATTTCTTGTGACTGTCTTATCAAACTTGCGATTTTAAACATTTCGATTAAGTTTTGTTTCATTTGCATTATTCTTTATATCAATTCTTTAATAGTTGCATCCAATTTTTAGTGGCTTTCTCAATTTTTTTTTCTGTCCACAATGGAGCTTTTTTCCAATAACTCAAATCTTTCAAAACTCTTGCTATACCAGTTTCTAAAGATATTTTTGGTTTCCAATTTAATTTATTTTTAATTTTTGAAATATCAGCATGAGTAATTTTTGGTTCTCCAGGTCTCCATGGTATATTTATATAATCTTCATAAATTAATTTTGCTAAATCATTTATTTTTCTTGGCAAACCATTTCCTAAGTTAAATATTTCATTCTTGAAGTTTGACATTGCTGCTTTGTAAAATGCATCGCAGAGGTCTGAAATAAATAAAAAATCTCTTTTTTGGTCACCTTTACCAATAATTGTTAAAGGCTTTTTAGCAATTCTCTGTTTTAAAAAAACACCTATAACCGCCCCATAAACATTAGTCGTTCTAGATCTGGGTCCATAAGCATTAAAAATTCTTATAGAAATTGTAGGTATTTTATAAACCTTGCCCCAATGCAAACAAACTTGTTCACCTACAAATTTTGTAAAAGCATAAGGATGCTCTATTTTAATCTTTGTACTTTCGCTAGTCTTATAATTGGAAATTCCGTAGCAAGAAGATGAGGCGGCATAAATAAATTTTTTAAGTTTAAATTTTTTTTTCCTTATATAATCTGTCAATTTAGCAGTATTATAGGCATTATTATAAAAATAATCTAAAGGTCGCTCAATAGAAGGTATCAATTCACCATAACCTGCTAAATGAATAACATAGTCAATTTTTTTTAATCTTTTAAGTCTCTCAATATTTTTTAAATCTAGCTTATAAAATCTAAAATTTTTATTTTTTAAATTATGTATTATGTTTATTTTTTTTCCTGATGTTAAATTATCAATACCTATAACTTTGTGTCCTTTTTTTAGAATATAATCTACCATGTGACTTCCTATAAAACCAGCACAACCAGTAATTAAAAAAATTTGCTTCATCTATGATTATTTAAGTAGATTGAGTAGAGAATTTTTTAACTTATCTAACTCAAGAAAGTTTTTGTTTGCAATTGTATTTACCGCAAAATGACCGGCTATTGAGGACATCATCATCGAAAGATCTCTATTTAGTTTAGATGATAAAAATAAAGATAAAGTTGCAAAAATTACATCACCTGCTCCAATTTTATCAATAAATTTATCAGTAAATGCATCATATTTTAAAACTTTATTAATATCTTTATTAAAATAATAAAAACCATTCTTTCCAGCAGTTACAATTACATTTTTACAAAAATAATCATTTGAATATTTTTTAATTAGTAATTCAGTTTTAGAATTTTTATCTCGAAATTCATGTCTTAATTCTCTTTCATTAATTACAATTAAATGAGGAAATTTGTATTTTTTTAAGGCATAATTACTCAAGCTGCTTGAATTGATTTGTGACATTAAATTAAAATTATATTTTCTTTTTTTCGAAATAAATTTCGCAACATCATTATTTATTATGCCATGATTATAATCTCCTATAAGCAAAATATCATTTTTCTTAACTTCTTTATTGATTAATTTATATAAGTTCTTATTTTCAGAACTGGTATTTTCTTTTTCATCTAATTGATATATCCCTAATAATTTAAAATTGTTTATACCTTCTACTAATCTTTTTTTTACAATTGTTGTAGTATTTTTTTTTGTCAAATATAAAAACTTAACATTTTTTTTTAAATTTTGTTTTATGAATTTTAGATATTTTAAATCATCACCTATAAAGCTAATTAATTTAACTTCTTTGCAAAAACTACTTAAATGATTTGCAATAGCTAATGATCCTCCTAAAAATTTTTCCGTATTTATTTCTTTAAAATTTAGTATTGGTTCTTTACCAGATTTTCCTAATGCCTCACAATAAGTATATTCATCAATAATAGTCTCTCCTATAACAACTACTTTCTGATTTTGGAGTTTTTTAAATTCTTTTTCAAGATTCATTCTTTTAGGAAATTTTTTTTTAATTTTTTTTAAGTTTTCTCTAATGTTTTTAGAATATGTATTAAAATTATTATTTAAAAGATTTGATGAACTATAGGAAGGTGTGTTTGTAACATAAAATTTTCCACCATTTTGTTTAAGTACTTTTAATTCATTAATAATTTCTCCTGTCAAATCATCTTTAAAATTTTTATAGTCAGGCCCTTTACAATAAAAATCTGGTTTTAAAATTTTTATTATATTCACAGCAGTCTTAGATTTGTTTAACATCACATAAGAAACACAATCTAAAGCCGAAACAGCTTCAACTCGATCAGCATTTGAGAAAAATGGTCTCACTGGAGTTTTATTAACAAAAGATTTTTCAGTTACAGTAACAAATAAAACTTCACCTTTTTTTGAGGAATCTTGTAAATATTTAATATGTCCAATATGTAGTAAATCAAAGACTCCGTGGCAAAGAACTATTTTTTTTCCTTGTTTTTTTAGTTTATTAGCAATTTGCTCTAATTTTTGTTCACCGTTTATAATCTTACTATCGCGCATAAATCATTTGTATAGCTTTTTTAATGTTAGTCTACTTTTCTGCATACTATAGGCAAATACTACAAAAAAAGTCTTTACAGTTCAAGTTTTGAACACTAAATTGTTCAAAATTTGAACATTTAAATGAATAAAAACACTAAAAATATTCATAAGTCTCAGAATCTTGAGATTCTAAGGAAGATAGAAAATTCTAAAAATCAATCTCAAAGAAATTTAGCAAAGGAGCTTGGTTTTAGCCTTGGAAAATTAAATTATTGTTTAAATGCATTAAAAGAAAAAGGATTTATTAAAATCAAAAATTTTTCAAAAAATAAAAATAAGGTTGGATATCTTTACTTTCTAACACCAAAAGGTATTTCAGAAAAAACAAAACTAACGATTCATTTTATGGAAAGAAAAATGAAAGAATACGATGAATTAAAATCAGAATTAGAAAAACAAAATGTGGACAATAATCAAATATAAAAAAGATAAGCTTAATTTACTAAAAAAAGATTTGTTTCAAAAATTGGGAAGCGAAATTAAAATTTATATTCCTAAGATAAAATATCAAAAAATTAAGAAAAATAAATTATATTTCAGTGAACATAGAATTTTAGGTGACTATCTTTTTTTATTTAATAATAAATTAAAAGAAATAGAAAATACAAATTTAATTAAATATTGCAAAGGATTAAAATTAATTTTAAGTGGCTTTCAAAATTCTCAAAAAGAAATTATCGAATTTGTCTCAAAATGCAAAACCTTTGAAGATAGTGAAGGTTTTTTATCTCAAAATTTTTTTGAAGTATTTGCTAACAAAAAATATAAATTTTTATCAGGTCCTTTTACTGGCATGATATTTAATATAATTGATATAGAACGTAAAAAATTAAAAATTTTAATTGGTTCTCATTCAACAACTGTATCTAGGAATAAATATATTTTTAGTGCAGTTTAACTATTAGTGCAGTTTAACTAAATGATAATATACGACTGTAAAAAAATATTTTTTTGCAAAGTGCGGAGCTATGCCAAATTAATTTATCAAAATAATATATTAATATTTTAATATTTAATGAAAAAACAAGAATTAAAAAATCAAATTTATTCTGCAATTTTAAAAGCATTACCAAAAAAAAAATATTATCCTTTAAGCGAACCTGAAATTAAAAAAATTGACGAAAAGCACGTACTTAATTGTTTAAAAACTGGTTGGGTTTCATCTAACGGAATATATCTAAAAAAATTTAGAGAAAAATTAGAAAATATAACAAAAAAAAAGAATATCGTTCCAGTAATTAATGGTACATCGGCATTGCATTTAGCATTGATTGCATCAGGAGTAAAAAAAAATGATGAAGTAATAGTTCCAGATTTAACTTATGTTTCTGCAGCGAACTCAGTTTCTTATATCGGAGCTATTCCAAACTTAGTTGATATTGAAACTAAAAACTATTCAATTTGTCCTCAAAAATTAGAAAATTATTTAATTAAAATTACTCAAAAGAAAAATAGATATTTATTTAACAAAAAAACAAAAAGATATATCAAAGCTCTAATATTAGTTCACGTTTTTGGATACTGTGGTGACGTTTTGAAAATAAAAAGGATATGCAAGAAATATAATTTAAAGTTTATAGAAGATGCCTCTGAATGTCTTGGCTCTTTTTATAGAAATAAACATTTAGGAACCTATGGAGATTTCGGCGTTTTAAGCTTTAATGGAAACAAGATAATTACTTCAGGAGGTGGCGGTGCAGTTTTGTCTAACTCTCAGAAAAAAAGTAAATTGATTAAACATTTAAGTAAAAATAGTAAAATTGATCATAAATGGAAATTTTTTCACACCAGTGTAGGTTATAATTATAAACTATCGAATTTAGCAGCATCATTAGGCTACTCTCAAATTTTAAGATTAAAATATTTCTTAAAAAAAAGATCCAAATTGTTTGAAAAATATTCAAACACATTATCAAAAATTGAGGGAGTTAAAATGCAGAAACCCATAAGATATTCTAAACCAAATCATTGGCTTATCTCATTTAGACTTCATGGAAAAATTTCTAAACTACAAACAGAGATCTTAAATTTTTTAATCAAAAAAAAAATCTTTTCTCGACCGCCTTGGGAGCTAATGAGTAATTTGCCCATGTATAGAAACTGCCCTAGGGATAAGAATTCAAATGCAATTCTTATTCAAAAAACAGTAATTTGTTTGCCATCAAGCTTATGAAAAAAATTGTAATCTTTTCTTCAAATAGAGCAGATTTAGCTTTTATTTATATATTATTTAAATTATTTAATGAAAGTAAGAAATATAGAACTTTAGCGGTCATTAATGATTCTTCGAAAGTAGATTCTAAATATCTTAGAAAAGATAAAATTGTAAAAATAAATTTAAAAAAAGTTGATACCAGAAAATATAACCTCATAAATCATTTAGGTAAATTGCTTAAAAAATACACAAGATTATTATCAAAAGTTAAACCTGAATATATATTAATAGTTGGAGATAGATACGAAGCATTTGCAATGTCAATTGTTTGTAATTTTTTAAATATTAAAATAATTCATATAGCTGGAGGAGATGTTACCGAAGGTGCTTATGATGAAGAAATGAGAAGTTATATAAGCAAATCAGCCTATCTTCATTTTGTTACAAATATTAAATCAAAACAAAATTTATTATATTTTGTAAAAGATAAGAGTAAAATTTTCAATTATGGGAGTCCATCTTTAGATTATATTAAAAGAATTAAAAAAATTGACAAAAAAGAAATTTCAAAAAAATTGAATATAACTTTTAACAAGTTTAATATTTTAATTACATTTCATCCTGAAACAAAATATTTAAAATCAACTTTAACTAATTTGAAAGTTTTACTTAATTCGCTTGAAACTTTAGGAAATTCATATAATTTTTTTATAACAGGATCTAATGTAGATACGTTTGGGCAAATATTTAATAGAACAATTAAAAATTTAGCAAGTTTAAAAAAAAATTTTTATTTTTTTTCAAATCTGGGAACAATTAATTATATACAGTTAGCCAATAATTGTGACATGGTTATTGGAAATTCCTCAAGTATTGTATATGAAATCCCTTTTATGGGAGTTAAATCTTTATTAATTGGTTCTAGGCAAGAAGGTAGATATATGTCAAAAAAAATTGTTAAAATTAGAGTAGATAAAAAAGAAATTGTAAACATGATAAAAAAAAATATTAGTAAGAAAAAACCAAAAAAAGATTTAAAAACATTTGGCAATGGTTTTTCGTCTAATAAAATTTTTAATAAAATTAATAGTTTAATAAATGAAAAATAAAATTAATCTAATTGCAGAAATAGGTGTAAACCATAATGGCAAAGTTGTGATAGCAAAGAAAATGATTAAATTAGCAAAGAAAATTAAATGTGATTTTGTTAAATTTCAATTATTCAAAGCTGAGAATTTGGCAAAAAAAAATGCAATTCTTGCAAATTATCAGAAAAAAAATTCTTTAAATTCTAAAACACAATTTGAAATGTTAAAAAAATTAGAACTTAATTATGAAGATTTAAAAAAATTAAAAAAATATTGTGATGATAAAAAAATCAATTTTTTGTGTACAGCTTTTGATCTTGAAGGAATAAAATTTCTACGACAACAATTAAATCTTAAATTTATAAAAATATCTTCAACTGATTTAGATAATTATCCAATGTTATTTTATGCAGCCAAAAATTTTAAAAAAATTTTTCTTTCCACTGGTCTTGCAGATATTAAAAAAGTTGATATGGCACTTAAGGCTTTATGTTTATCACGAAAATACAAAAATTTTGAATTGCTTAGTAAATATATCAATTCAAACAAAAAGGTTGATTTATCTTTGCTGAAAAATAAAGTTGTTGTTTTTCAATGTACTTCCTCATACCCATGTAAAGACATTGAGGCAAACCTAAATGTATTAGAAACCTATAAAAAAAAATATGAATTAGAAATTGGTTTTTCAGACCATACATTGGGAACTGAACTTGCATTAGTATCAGTTGGTTTTGGATGTAGATATATAGAGAAGCATTTTACATTAAATAAAAAATTAAAAGGCCCAGATCAAGCAACATCATTAAACTTTAAGGAATTAGTTTATTTAAAACAATCTTTAGACAAAACTAGCAACGCTTTGGGTTCGCATGAGAAGAAGCTAACAAAAAGTGAATTAAAAAATAAAAAAGCCGTAAGAAAAACTTATTATGTTAAGAAAAAAATTTTAAAGAATAAAATAGTCAATTTAGAAGATTTAGTCTTTAAAAGACCTTTCATAAAAGAAAATAGTAAAAAAATTTTTGATGTTTTGGGAAGAAAATCTAAAGTTAACAAAAAAATAAATTCAGTATTATGATATGAAAGTAGGTCTTTTTTTAGATGGAACTTGGGGATTAAATTTAATCAAGTTATTGATTAAAGACAATAATTATATAATTGATTTTGTTGTGTTAAGACAAAAAATTGATTTTAAAATATTAAAATTATGTAAAAAAAAAAATATTAATTGCTTTAATTTTAAAAACATTAATTCAAAAAAAAGTTTGAAAATTTTAGAAAAATTTAGATCAGATATTTTTGTATCAATGTCTTATAATCAGATTTTTAAAAAAAATTTTATGATATCAATGAAAAAAAAAATTATTAATTGTCATGCAGGCGCTCTTCCCTATTATAGAGGAAGGTCTCCAATTAATTGGGCAATTATTAATGGTGAAAAACAAATTGGCATTACAACTCATTTTGTTAATTCCAAAATAGATAGAGGCGATATTTTAGATCAAAAATTTATAAAAATTCTAAAGAATGATAATTTTAAAACAATTTTACAAAAATGTTATACTATTTGTCCAATGCAGTTATATAAAGTCTTAAAAAAAATTAAAAATAAATCAATTAGAGCCATCAAACAGTTGTCTATATCAAAAAGAGGGAGTTATTACTTCAAAAGGAAAAAAGGCGATGAAATAATTAACTTTAATAATGATTATAAAGTTCTCAATAATTTTATAAGGGGACTCGTTTTTCCTTCAGTTGGAGCCACTTTTTTTTATAACAAAAAATCTTATACGGTGATGAAGTCACATTTTTGTAAAAAAACAAAAAATATTAATGATATCTATAATGGAACAATTTTAGGCGTCACAAAGAAAAAATTAAATGTTAAAATTTCTAATTCTATTATTTTTCTTTCTAAAATATTTATAAAAAAAATTTATGTACAAGACTTAAGGAAAATTTTTATAAAAAATTCTTTATTAGTTGGAAAAAATGCTTAAAAAAATAAAAACAAATAATATTTATCACAATGTTTCCATTGAGAATGCAATTAATAGGATGGAAATATCTGAAAAAAAAATTCTTTTAATAATTTCAAAAAAAAATAAATTTATAGGAACTGTCACAGATGGCGATTTTCGTAGATTTTTCTTAACCAAAAATAAAAATTCGAAATCGCCAATTTCATCAATTGCTAATAAAAATGCAACAGTTTTAAGTAATTCTGAAATAGTAAAAAAAAGTAAAATTAAAAATATTTTCTTATCTAAAGAAGTTAACTATATACCTGTCCTGGATCATAAAAATACTCCGATAGGTATTTTAGATAGAGAAGATTATTTTGGCTTTGAAACTAAAAATAATTTACCGATTATAATTATGGCTGGAGGATTTGGAAAAAGATTAGGGTTAATAACAAAAAAAATTCCTAAGCCAGCCGTTCAAATAAATGGGATCCCAATGATAAATAAATTAATACAAAATTTATTTAAAGACAATTTTAAAAATTTTATTATATCATTATTTTTTAAGAGTAATTTAATTAAAAATGCTGTTAAAAAAAATTTTAGAATAAATAATTTTATAAATATTAACTATTTTACAGAGACAAAACCCCTAGGAACCGCAGGTTCAATTTTTAAAATAATAAATAAGTTCAAATTGTCTGGGCCAATAATGGTCGTTAATTCTGACATAATGACTAATATTAATTTTCAAGATATATTTGATTTTTATAAAAAAAATAGATCTGATCATTTAGTCTGTGTAAAAGAGATCAAAACATCTGTTCCCTATGGAGTTTGTAAGATTAAGAATAAACAATTAGTTAAAATTGAGGAAAAAATTGAGATATCTAATTATATAAATGCTGGCATATATATTTTCAATTCTTCAAAATTAAAAAAAATGAAAATAAATAATAAAATTGATATGGATGATCTTCTACATAAATTAATTTCAAAGAAAAATAAGATTTCAACTTTTCCAATCAATGAATTTTGGATTGATTTAGGTACACCTTCAAATATCGATAGAGCCAAAATAATCGATGCTTTGACAATTTAAATGATAATTAAAGAAATTTTTATTTTTGCTAGAGGTGGATCTAAAGAAATTAAAAATAAGAATATAATTAAAATTAAAGGTATTCCTTTAATTGAGTATACGATTAATTTTGCAAAAAAATTAAGAATTAAGAATATTTTTATATCCACTGATAGTATAAAAATTAAAAGAGTTGCAAAAAAAAACAAAACATTAGTTATAGATAGACCCAAAAATCTGGCAACGGATAATTCATCAGAAATTAATTCATGGAAACATGCTATTAATTGGTATGAAAAAAAATTTAAAAAAAAATTAGAGTATTTTATATCTTTACCAACCACTTCTCCTTTGAGAAAAAAAAAAGATTTTTTAAATGCACTTAAATTATTTCAAAAATCAAAGTGTGATATGCTAGTTGCAATTTATAAACCAAATCATTATCCTTCATTTAATATTGTAAAAAAATTGAAAAAAAATAACATTAAGATATATGCAAATTCATCAACAGTTACAAATAGACACAAAGTTAATGATGTTTTTAATATTGCAACCTGTTTTTATATTGCGAAGAGAAGCTATATTTTGAAAACAAAAAATTTATTTTCTGGTAAAATTAAAGGTATGGAGATAAATGAAGAAAATGCTTTTGATTTAGATACAAAATTTCAATTAAAAATTTTAAAGAAGATAATTTAAAATGTTTAAAAATAAATTTAGTTTAATTAATAAGGAAATATTAGTTTTAGGAGGTTTTGGCCTTATTGGATTTGAGACTGTGCATGGATTATTGCAGTTAGGTGCAAAAGTTCTAATATTGGATAAATTATTTGACAAAAAAAAATTTGATTTATTGAAAAAAAATTTTAAAGAGAAAATTACATTTAAAAAATTTGATATAACTAAAAATAGCAAAAAAGGTTTTAAAAAAATTTTAAAAAATCAATCAATCTATATAAATTGTTCATATCCTAGAAGTTCTGATTGGAGTAAAAACAGTTTTTCAAAAATAAGTGAAACGACTATTAAAAATAGTTTAGGAGATAATTTGGTACCATCAATTACAACAGCAATAGCGTTTGCAGAAAATTTGAAAAAACAAAAAAAAAGTGGATCTATAATTCAATTAGGCTCTATTTATGGATTAGTTGGCCAAAACCTTAATGTATATAAAAGAACTCAATTATCAGAAAACAATAGCTATTCATTAATAAAATCTAGCCTGATTCATTTTGCAAAACAAATGTGTGCATATTATTCAAAAAATAAAATTAGAATTAATACCGTTTGCCCAGGAGGTGTAAGAAGTAAAAATGATAAAAATCAATCAAAAATATTTTTAAACAATTATAAAAAAGCCGTACCCATCGGTAGATTGGCCGAACCTAGCGAAGTTGCTTCATGTATAATTTTTTTATCTATGGATGCTTCATCTTACATCACTGGTTCAACATTAATAGTCGATGGAGGCTGGACATCAATATAAATTATTGGTGTAAATAAAATTTTTTATAGACATTAAAAATTATGATTAAATACACACAAAAAGATATTAAAATTTTAAAGTCCTGGGGCATGTCAAAAAATCCATTAAAAGCTATAAAAGATTATTCTCATTTAAAATCTGATTTAAGATGGAAAAATAAAGAACATCTAGAAGCTTACGATAAATATTGGATAAGAAGGGAAAAATGGACGAAAAATATAAATTTTGAAAAATATTATAAAAAAGCATCAAAACCAATAGATAGAAAAACATGGGAATACCTGAGGCTAAGAAAGTCTTACTATATTATGCCTTTAGGATGGAAGAATATAGCTAAGGATGGTATAAATATTTTAGATGTTGGATGTGGTGACGGCGATATTACACAAAATCTAATAAACTTTATTTCCAAAAAATCTAAAAAGAAAGTTACTATAAATATTTATGGAGTTGATATAAATGCTTCAAGAATTGATAATTGTAAAAAATTAGTAAAAACTAAAGCTAATAATATAAGATTAAATTTTATTGTAGATGATTTAGCAAAAAAAAATTATTCAAGGTTTAAAAAGAATTTTTTTGATTATTGCATTTGTGTTGGTGTTTTAGAAATCTTAACAGAAGATAAATTAAAAATTTTTTTAAAAAATTTATCAAGAATTGTTAAAAAGGGAATCTATATTGAGGATGTTGCAGAAACTTTTCCCGGCGGATGGCCAAGACATAATTTAGGATATTATCTATTAAAGTATGGTTTTAATATAAAAAAAAGGCATTTGATATTTTCTGAACCATTTAAAAAAAATAAATTGTCAGATCCGAAAAAAATTTGGCCAATTATTCTAGATCAAAATATCTGGGCAGAAAAATAAATGAAAAAAATTATTGGGCCCGCAGGTTTAATGGTTCATGGAATTCATAAAGATGACCAGAAACCTTTGTCACAAGGCTCAATCACTGTAAGAAATTTTGAAAAAATAATTATCAAATTAAAAAATAGAATTTTAAATGCTGAAGAATGGATTAATAAATCAAAAAAAAATGATTTAAACAAAAATGATTTATGCATCACACTAGATGACAACCTAAGATCTCAAGTAAAATATGGTATTCCAATATTAAAAAAATATAATATTAAAGCCTTCTTCTTTGTGTATACATCAGTTTACGAGAAAAAAAATTATGAATTTGAAATATTTAGATATTTTTATAATTCAAAATATACTTCTTTTGAAAATTTTTTTAATGATTTTTTCAATTTTTTAATTGGTTCAAATTATAAAAATAAAATCAACAAAGTTAATAAACATATATTAGATAATTATCTTAATAAGTATAAATTTTATTCTAAGGCTGACAGACATTTTAGGTATTTAAGAGATGAGTTATTTAACTCATCTGAATTTAAAAAAATATGTAACAAATTTATGAAAAAAAAAAAATTTAATTATAAAAGCAATAAAATCTTTAAGAAGATCTGGATTACAAAACAAGAAATAAAGAAAATTTCAGAAAATGGCCATCATATCGGACTTCATTCCTACACCCACAATAAAAATATTTTTAAAATGAAATATACCAATCAAATGTATCAATATAAAAAAAATTATAATGATATAAAAAAAATTACTGGAATTTTTCCTGAGTCAGCAAGCTATCCTTTTAACTCACACAACAAAGATTCTAAATTAATTCTCAAAAAATTAAATATAAATCATGTTTTTCTTGCAAGATATAAGGTACCAGCTAAAAGCAGTTTTGAAATAAATAGATATGATATTAAAGAGATATGAAATTAAATAGTCATAACGAGTGGGATAAATTAAAAGAAGTCATTGTAGGTTCAGCACAAAATTCATGTGCAGTAATGACATGGAGAAATGTAAAAAAAATTCTTACTGAAGATCTTGTAAAAGAAGCAATATCTTTATCTAAAAAAGCAATGCCTCAAACAATAATTGATGAAACAGAGGAAGACTTAAATGATCTATCAAATATTTTATCAAAATTTGGTGCAAAAGTTTTTAGACCAAATGTTCATAAGTTAGAAAAATTTTATTCTTCTCCTCATTGGTATACAACAGGAAATAATTCATATAATGCAAGAGATCTTAACTTGATCGTTGGAGATTACTTGATCGAGTCACCATCGCAGCATGCAAGTAGATATTTTGAAACAACAACATATTACAATATTTTCTACGAAAATTATTTTGATGATGGCTTTAAGTGGATTGCTGGTCCCAAACCATTATTGAATTATGAGCCATTAGAACCCATGAAAGTAAAAGAAGACACAAATGAAGCAAGAAGATATTCAGAATTAACAAAAGGAAAAAAAGAAACTTTTCATAAATTAACTGAAAAAGAAATATTATTTGAAGCCGCTAATACTTTGAGAATGGGTAAAGACCTACTTTATTTAGCTTCATCCTCAGGAAACATTAAGGGAGCTAAGTGGTTACAAGAAGTTTTACCAAACGATTATAAAGTTCATATAACAAGTGAAATTTATAGATCTAGTCATATTGACTCTACAGTTTTATGTTTAAGACCTGGCTTGGTGCTTTTAAATAGCATAAGAGTAAATGAAAATAATTGTCCTAAAATTTTTAAAAAATGGGATAAAATATGGTTTTCTGATGTTGCGCCAACATCAGATGCTGAGCTTGACTATCAGGTAAATATAAGGACACCAATATCAAAAAAATTAAACCAAATAGGTTTTTATAATAATTTACAAGATATTTCTTCACCCTGGGTAGGAATGAATGTCCTCTCACTTGATCAAAATACTATAGTCGTAGATCAAAGACAAAAACAGTTAATCAAAAAATTAGAGGAGTACAAATTTAATGTAGTGACTGCAAGAATGCGTCACATGTATACTATGGGTGGTGGGCTTCATTGTTCAACATTGGATACTGTTAGAGAAAGTAAATTAGAAAATTATTTTGATTAAATTGTGAAAAAAATTTTTGCAACTGAAAAAAAGGTATTAAAAGATTTTCAAAATGAAAATCCATCTCAATATTTTTCAAATCAGAAAAAACTTTATAAGAGATACAAGAAAAATTTTGAATTTAATTATACTTATCTTTTTAAACTTCCATTAAAAATTTTTAAAGATTGTGATTTAATTGATTTTGGATCTGGCACAGGGGATAATACGTTATTTTTAGCAGAGTTAGGTGCAAAATGTACTTTAGTAGATATGAATCCAGAGGCAGTAAAAAGATCGAAAAAATTGTTTAAATTTTATTTAAAAAAAAAAATTAATAAGCAAAAATTTTTTGTTTCTTCTATTTTTAGATTTAATCTAAAAAAAAAATTTGATGTAGTACAGACTAGAGGAGCATTAGCTCATACAGAAAATCCTAAATTAGCATTTAAAAAATGTGCATCATATCTTAAAAAGGGAGGAATAATTATTTATGGCGATCCTGATAAGTTTGGTGGTTTTCAAAATATGCTTCAACGATATATAATCTATTCTTTATCAAAAAATAAAAATGAAATGATAAACAATAGTGAACTTTTATTTAAAAATGATATTGATAGATCAAAAAAATACTCAAATAGGACAAGGAAAGAAATAATTACAGATCGATGGATTGTTTATAAACAAAATGATCCTAATTTTGATAGTGTTATGAAATGGTTTAAGGAGGAGAATATTTCTTTGTATTCTTCATATCCACCCACAAATAATTTTTCTTTAGACTCTCACATGAACTTTCCAAAGAGAAAATTATATCATATTAAAGGCATCAATTTTATAAATGAATTATTTTGGATGAGAAAAAATAAAGATGATTACAATGTGATAAATAACTTAATTAAAAAAAATCAAAAATTTTGCAAAGCTCAAAAATTATTATCAAAAACTTTTTCAGATATGAGATTAGACTCATTGCCGCCCAAAACAAAGATTAACAAAGCTTTAAGAAATTTCTCTAAATCTTTAAATAAAATTGAAACCTTAGAAGAAAAAGAAATTAATAGTACTAAAATTTTTTTAAAAGAGGTTAATAAAGTAATTTTTTATGTCGATAAAAATGATCTAAAAGGTCTTAAAAAAAATATGAAAAAATTTAAATATCTTTTTAAAGGAAATTCAGGTATTCGGCATGTTGATTACATAGGAATTAAAAATTAAATGAAAAAAATTATTAGAACACATGATGATTTATATTTAAAAGATAAAAGAAAAAAAAATACAAAAGAATATTTTAAATTTCTTAATAAAATTTTACTTAAAAATCAGTCAATTAAATTAAAAAAAAAAATTAATATTATAGATGTGGGCTGTGCAACTGGTGAGTTAATTTACTATTTAAAAACAAAATTTAAGAATGCTTTTTTTAGTGGTTCAGATGTTCATCCTAAATTAATAAAAGTTGCGAGAAGAGATAAGGACTTAAAAGATGTAGATTTTTCCGTTGGAAATATAGTCAATAATCCAAAAAAAAGACATCTTAAAAAATTCGATATAATTTTATTTATTGCAGTTCATAGTATTTGGGATGAATTAGATATTTGGTTTTCAAATTTAAGAAAATATGGAAAAAAAGGATCAACAATTTATATTTTTGGGTTATTTAATCCAAATCCACTTGATACATTAGTTAAAATTAGAAGAAGTAATCCAGGTAAAAAATTTTTAGAACCTGGCTGGAATTTGATTTCCATAGATACATATAGAAAATATTTTAAATCTAAAAAAATTAAGAAATTTAAATTTTACAGATGGGAAATTAAAAAGCCTTTAATGAAAAATAAGAAAGATCCCATGAGATCTTATACCCAAAAACTTTCTAATAACAAATACCAATTAACAAGTGGAATTGGTTTAATTCATAATCTTTATTTACTAGAAGTAAATTTATAAAAATTTAAATGTTTAAAAATCTAAAAGTTTTTTTAGGAAAGGATAACTATAATATTATCTTTTTTATATTATTTATCTCTTGCTTAAGTGCATTAATTGAAATTGTTGTTATTAATACATTAGCGTTATTTGTTACAATGTTAGTTGATACTAGCTTATTTTTAAATAATATTCCAATTGATAGTATAAAAAATTATCTTATTGATTTAGATGATAAAGATCTAATTTATCGGATATCATATTTTATTTTAGTTATTGTTTTAATTAAATCAATTTTTATAACACTGACAAATTATTTTGAGATAAGTTTTTTTTCAAATATAAAATTAAAAAATAGTCATTTTTTATTTAGTTATTACATCACAAGAAATTATGATTATTATTTGAATAAGTATCTTCCAGAAATGCTTTCTAATTCATTTCATGATATGGAAAGAGCACATACATTTTTGATTCAACTTTTTGCATGTTTAAGAGAAATTATATTAGGTATTTTAATTTTTTACCTTTTAATTACAAAAAGCTTGATGATAACCAGTATTTGCTTTTTTATATTTACTTTTCTCGGATTAATTTATTTTTTTTTAATCAAAAATTTAATGGAACAAAAAAGTAAACAAATATCCTTTTTTCAAAGCAAAGTATTTAATATTCTTACTAATGCTCTTGAAGATATTAAATTTATTAAAGTGATTAATTGTGAAAAAACTTATATTGAAAACCACAAATCTTACTTAAGCAAAACTATTAACGCTGAAAAAAATAGTATTTTTTATTCTAGGTTGCCACGAACTATTTTAGAATTATTTGGCATATTAGCATTTATATTATCAATATTTTATTTTTTATCTATTGATACGAAAACCTCATCAATAATATCAGAATTGTCAATTTTCGGTTTTGCAATATTAAGGTTAATTCCAATTTTCAGCATTATTGTTTCTAATTTAACTAACCTTAAATATTTTAATCATTCTTTCTCTAAAATTTCTAACGAACTTAAAAATTATAAAGATGATTTAACTCTACAAAAATCACAAAAAAATTATGACCAATTTATAAATGAAAAAATTGAAGATGTAACTAGTATCCAACTCAAGAATATAAATTTTAAATATAAAACTTCATCTGACTTAATTTTAAAAGATGTTTCTGTAAATTTTAAAAATAAAAGTATAACAGGTATCGTGGGCCCATCAGGCTCAGGCAAAAGCACATTAATAGGTGTTTTATTAGGTTTATTAAAACCCGATACTGGGGAAATTATTTTTAATTTTAAAAATGGAAAAACTAAAACTAATATAAAAAATAATTTTTTTGGATATGTACCCCAAAATATTTTTTTAATTGATGATACAGTTAGAAGAAATGTTGCTTTAGGAATGCCAGATGAAAAAATTGATAATCAAAAAGTAATTAGGTGTCTCAAAAACGCAAATATTTATGATCAATTTGCTAACAGTAAGGATAAATTAAATTCTAGGCTGGGCTATAGAGGGCTTAATTTGTCTGGTGGTCAAATTCAAAGGATAGGTATAGCAAGAGCATTATATTTTGAACCAAAAATTATAATATTAGATGAGTCAACTAATGCTTTAGATAAGACAGCTGAAAAAATTATTTTAAATGAAATTACAAATTTAAAAAAAATTATGGGCTTTGTAATTATTTCTCACAAAGAAAGTACAATGTCAGTATGTGATGAGATTTTTTCAATTAATAATGGCCAAATAATATGATGGCTATAATTAATAAAATTTTTTCTATAAAAAAAATTGATTTTTTTCCTCCTAAAAAAAAAAAAATTTTATTTATAGGTAGTCATAATGTTGATTTATTTGATAAACATATTTTGAGCAATCATCACTCAGTGTATGAATTTAATTCTTTAAATTTATTTGTATTATTTTCTTCTATTTTTAGAAAGTATGATGAAAATTTTTTAATCAACTATATTGTTAATTATATTAAGTTTTCTGACCCAGACATAGTTGCTACTTTTATAGATAATTATCATAATTTTTATAAATTAAAGAAATTTTTTTATAAAAAAATTTTTATTTCTATCCAAAATGGATGGAGAGGTAAATTGGGAGATTTTTTTGATGAAAAATTTGAACATTTGTTTTATAAAATGAAAGTTGATTTTCTTCTAACTTTTAATGATACCATAGGAAAAAAATTCAAAGAAAAAATTGAATGTAAAAATATTAAAATTGGTTCTTTCAGAAGCAATATTTTTACAATAAAAAAATTTACAAGAAATAACTCTTTAGCTTTTATCTCTAGTTACAAAAATAGGGAAAATGAATATTTTGATAATAACAAAATTTTATTTAAAGACTATTTTTTTGCTGAAAAATTTATTGTAAACTTTTTATCTAACTATTGTCTAAAAAATAATATGCAGCTTTTTATAATACCATGCAAAAATAATAATGATGAATTTAACTACTACAGTAAAAACAAAAATAATAAATTTAATATGTTGTTAAAAAAAAACAGATATTGTAGCTATGAATATATTGATGATTTTAAATTTCAAGTTGGTACTGACACAACTTTGAGCTATGAATCGCTTTTTAGAGGAAATAGAATATGTTTTTTTAATTTGAGAAAAAACTTTATTTCAAAATATACTGATGACGCATTAGAGTGTCACAATTTTCTTTGGCCAGGTAAAATTGAAAAAGAAGGTCAATTTTGGACACATAAAACAGATGAGACTTCTATGACTAGAGTGCTTAAATTTGTTATAAATTGTACAGATATTGAGTGGAATGATGTAATAAATAATATAAATAAGGATAATCATATTTTTTATGATCATGGAAATACAAAATTAAAAAAGCTAATAAAAGAAAATTTAAATTAAAATGTTAGAAAATAAAACATTGCTCATAACTGGAGGAACGGGGTCGCTTGGCAATGCATTGGTTAAAACAATTTTGGTTAAATATAAAAATATTAAGAAGTTGATTATTTTTAGTCGGGACGAACTTAAACAACATGAGATGGAACAGAAATATAATTCAAATAAATTAAGGTTTTTTTTAGGAGATGTTAGAGATCCTAATAGATTGTTTAGAGCTTTAAATGAGGTAAATATTGTAATACATGCTGCAGCTCTTAAACAAGTACCAGCCTCAGAATATAATCCAACTGAATTTATAGATACAAATATTTTAGGTGCAAAAAATTTATTGGAGCAAAGTTTTAATAACAAGGTTGAAACTATTGTTGCCTTATCAACAGATAAAGCTGCTGCGCCAATTAATTTGTATGGTGCTACTAAGTTATGTAGCGATAAATTATTTGTATCATCTAATCAATATTACGGTAATAAAATGAAATCTTCGATAGTTAGATATGGCAACGTGATGAATTCAAGAGGATCAGTTTTACCTATTTTTATTTCTCATGCAAAAAAAAATGCGCCTTTCCCTATTACAGATGAAAAAATGACAAGATTTAACATATCCATTGAAGATGGAGTTAAAATGATTTTATTTGCGATAAAAAATGCCAAAGGAGGAGAAATATTTGTTCCAAAGCTACCTTCATTTAAAATTCTAGATTTAGCAAAAGCTATAAAAAAAGATTTTAAAATGAAAAAAATTGGTATTAGAGCTGGCGAAAAATTGCATGAAGATATAATAACCAAAAGTGATGGATTGACCACGATTGATTTTGGAAAATATTATGCAATTTTGCCTTCAAGTGGAAAAAATAGCATACACAACTATAGCTCAAATTTAAAATTTAAAAAAGTACCAAAAAATTTTTCATATTATTCAGGTAATAATAAATTTCTTACTGTTGAAGAGTTAAGAAAAATTATTTCTGAATTATCATTGAAATAAATGGCAAAAAAAATTATTCCATATAATAGACAAAGCATAAATAAAAACGATATTAATGAGGTAAACAAAGTACTTAAAAGTAGTTTTTTAACTCAAGGTCCAAAAAATAAAATTTTTTGCAAAAAAATTTCAAATTATACAAATTCAAAATATTCACTAGTTCTTAATTCTGCCAGTAGTGCTCTCCAAATTGCATGTTTAGCTATGAATTTAAATAGAAATGATATTTTATGGACATCGGCTAATACATTTGTTTCATCTGCGACCGCTGGAGTACATTGTGGTGCAAAAATAGATTTTGTTGATATAGATCTTGAAACTGGAAATTTATCAATTATTGATTTAGAGAGAAAATTAAAGTCTGCAAAAAAAAAAAAATCTTTACCAAAAATATTAATCGTTGTTCATTTTGCTGGAATATCTTGCGATATGAAAAAAATTAAAAATTTATCAAAAAAATATAAATTTAAAATTATTGAAGATGCTTCCCACGCGCTGGGCTCAAAGTATTATGGTAATAAAATTGGAAGTTGTAAATACAGTGATGCATGTATTTTTAGTTTTCATCCCATAAAATCAATTACCACTTTTGAAGGTGGTGCCATAACAACTAATTCAAAAAAAATTTATGAATTATCAAAATTATTATCTGACCATGGAATTGTTAGAAATATAAGTAAAAAAAGAAAGTGGCTTTATGATCAAAAATTTTTAGGCTTCAATTTTAGATTAAATGATGTCTCATGTGCCATTGGAATATCTCAGCTTTTAAGATTAGAAAAATTCGTAAAGATTAGAAATAATATTGCAAATTTTTATTTTAAAAATTTGAGAGATTTACCAATAAATTTACCGATTATACCCTCAAATATTTTAAGCTCATTTCATTTATTTGTGATTTCAATTAAAAATTTAAAAAGAGATGATTTTTATAATTTTATGTTAAAAAGAGGGATAAAATTGCAATATCATTATATTCCAGTATACAAACAAACTTTTTTTAAAAAAAAATATAAATTTAATGAAAGAAATTTTTTAAATATGGAAGAGTATTTTAACAACTCTATTTCATTGCCAATTTATGTTGACTTAAAAAAAAATGATCTAATTAGAATTGTGAATGAAATTAAAAATTTTTTTAAAAAGTAAGATTAATTTATGATTTTTATTTTTAATTATAATTAATAATACAAAAAATTATTATTTTAAAAATAAAATTTTATGTTTGACTTAGATAAATTAAGATCTGATGGTTATAGTAAATTTACATTTAAAGATGTAAATATGAAAAGAGAATTATTAAATGGTATTGTTGAATTATTTAAAA
>CEUS01030146.1_pt1 | contig 37963 bp, 27 predicted proteins | sample 427031 | NCBI WGS metagenome assembly CEUS01 (sample SAMEA2622837, study PRJEB7988) | marine metagenome | biome: marine biome (ENVO:00000447); feature: marine epipelagic mixed layer (ENVO:xxxxxxxxx); material: "saline water (ENVO:00002010), including plankton (ENVO:xxxxxxxx)" | depth 140 m | reverse complement strand
TCTTCGGATCACAGCCCAACATAGAAATATATAAGCTGCGGCAATAAGATGATTTTAAGAAGGTTTTTTGATACCAACTTGATGGTTCGTCATCTCTACGAAACCATCACGTACGGTGTCATAATCGGTACGTCAATTTTTTTGCGACTCTTCCAACTTTCTGAAAGGGCTATGCACCACGACGAAAGTCTACACTCTTTTTATTCGTGGCAACTTGCTCAGGGGAATGGTCTAACTCATAACCCCATGATGCATGGTCCATTACAAATGGAGTTAACAGCTGGTGTTTTTTTTCTGTTTGGAGATAGTGACTTCACGGCAAGGCTTATATATGTCATTGCCGGTTCTGCCCTAGCTTTGATACCACTGATATTTAGAGAATGGCTTGGGAGGGAGGGAGCGATCATAACTGCGATAATGCTTTCCGTGTCCCCTTCACTGCTTTACTTCAGTAGATTCGCCCGAAACGACATACTTATGGCTGTTTTCACATTCGTAATCATAATGCTGGTTTGGGATTACCTGAAAAAAGGATCCAACAGACGACTGTACTGGATTGCAGGCCTGATGGCCCTAAGTTTTTGCACAAAAGAAAGTGCGTTCTTAGTGACCGGCATGATCGGTTTGTATTGTATTGCAATTTATATAACCCAAATCGGGTTCCAATCACTTCCACTTATCAATTTGAGAACAGACTCCTATCCAGTTATATACAAAACATTTTCAGGAAGTATTGTTGACTCAATCCGAGCAGGAATATCGATAACAACAATACCGAGAAGCGCCTCCATGGCAATATTTCTAATAGCTCTTACTTTGCCCCAATGGGCAGCAGTTACCGGAATAATTCAACATACTTTTCTTTTCAATTGGACCAACCTAATACTAGTTGGTGAAGTGGGTAAGATAGGCATGCCTGTGGGAGGTGGGAAGGTTATAGCATTTCTAGCGACGTCAATATTATTCGGTTTATCAGCATATTTAGGCTACAAATGGTGCTGGCGCATTTGGTGGCGCTCTACCGTCATATTTTACGCGATCTGGTTAACAGCCTACACCACTTTTTTCACAAATATTGGTGGTGGCATATCTTCAGGCCTATGGCAATCTCTTGGCTATTGGATCGTGCAACAAGGGGAGGCACGTGGAGACCAACCTTTTTTCTACTACCTAATAATCACACCAACTTATGAGTACCTACCTCTGATTACTTCCGTACTAGCAGCAACTTACTATATTATTCGTAAAAACAAGTTTGGTATTTACCTCGCATATTGGTGCCTATCCACTTTTATCCTGTACACCATAGCCAGCGAAAAAATGCCATGGCTACTGGTGAATATCGCTCTGCCTATGATAGTGCTGTCAGGCCAGTTCTTGGGATCTTTGGTCAATAAAATCAACTGGTCAAAAGCACTAAGGCCTAGACAATTGTTCCTGTTTTTTGTTGGCCCCGTGACGATGATCAGCTTTGGAATTATTGTATTAACCCTCCCCGACTACAAAACAGATACAACTTTACTAATCCCCATTGCAATCACAATATTGTTGGGATATTTGTGTCATCTGATTCTAAGGAGGTCAAACTCTACAACCATCCAATCTAGTCTAGCTCTATTGTGCATCGGATCCGGACTTTTTTTATTAATTCTGACGATACGCACTTCCATCGAAGCAAGCTTCAAAAACAGCGACATACCAGTTGAGATGATGGTTTATACCCAGACTTCTCCTGACCTCAAACTGACAATGAAAAGTATTGATGCACTTGCCGACCAAATGAAACCAGATCAGTCTCCGCAGATAACAATTGACCAAACTAGTGGATTTACATGGCCATGGACATGGTATCTTCGAAATTATGAAAAAGTTGACTACCCTGTGTTCAGCGATAGTAATAAACCCTCCGCATCTGAAACGAACGTCGTACTTGTACACTCTCGAAACAAAGATGCCAGTGATAAAGCATATTCACGAGATTTCCATCCTCCAATAAGAGTTCCTCACAGATGGTGGTTTCCCGAACATAAATATAGAGACATAGACTTTCTTAAATTTACATCAGGGATCGTTAGTATGAAATCTTGGAAAGAGATCACACGGTATTGGTTATTTCGACAAGGGGTGGCAGAAGAAATAGGAAGTGAAGATGCATATTTGTATGTGAGAGAAGACCATCCTGACATTAACTTTGTAACAGAAAAAATACGACACGGACCATAAGTGCAATATACATGAAACAATTCGCCGCAATAGGATTTGGATTAATACTCCTAGTTGTTTTTTTTCTGACAACCGACCTAGGTAATATGATTTCCGCTATCAAAAAAGCCAATTATTTTTATTTTCTTCCAGGAATTGTTGGCTATTTTTTATCTTTGGTAATCCGGACGTACAGGTGGAAACTTCTGTTGGCACCAACAAAAATTGTATCTTCCAGAAAGCTGTTCCCTGTAGTAATCGTAGGATATATGGCTAATAACCTACTCCCCTTCAGGATAGGAGAACTCATACGTAGCTTCTTTCTCTACAGGCGTGAACGGATAAACACTGCCACCGGTCTAACAACTATATTAGTAGAACGTTTGATGGACGCTATATCTCTTCTTTTACTCATAGGATTAAGTACCATATTCATACCTATATCGGACACAGTTAACGCTCTAGCAGAAATTATGAAAATCAATGAACACTTATTAATTTCTGTTTTTGTATTGCCTTTTGTTGCTATTTTTGCCCTAGTTATAGCAGCCTCAATATTCCGAAAGCGAACGGAATCTTTAGCTGGCTTTGTAATATCCCGTTTACCAAGTAGATTTGAGAGAAGTCTTGCCAGGTTGACAGCCAGGTTAATGGATGGACTCGAGGCTTTACGGAAAAAAAAGATTCTTTTCGGAACTTTACTACTTTCCATACCAATATGGCTCTGTGAAGCCATATTGTTCTATTTCGTAATTATTGGATTAGGTATTGACACTCATGTGGACAGTACAGTCTCTCTCGTAGCCGGATCAATTCTGATAACAGGTATTACTAATATAGGATCTTCAATCCCAGCTGCCCCAGGAGGCATCGGATTATTTGAAGTCATCGCTCGTGAATCCTTGGTTCTAATTCCAAAATTTGCAATCCCCCGATCTGAAGCAGCTGCCTTTGCTGCGGTGACACACCTATGTCTTCTTATACCCGTTACACTACTAGGGCAAGTATTTCTATGGTTCAGTGGGGCCTCGATTTTGTCGGTATCAAAGGACATAAATGATTCCGATGAGCCGACATCTACGGAGGTTAATAGATGAGAGTTGGAATAATAGGTGGGGGGGCAACGGGACTAGCTGCAGCCTACGATTTATCCCAGCTTGGGCATCAGGTATCAGTGTACGAAAAGAATGATTTTCTAGGTGGGCACGCATCAACTTTTAATATACATGGAACCCCGGTAGAACGCGGCTATCATCATTGGTTTACTAGCGATAATGCTATTGTTGACCTTTGCGAAGAAATAGGTATCAGTGACCATATAAAATGGGTTCCATCAACGGTTGGAACTCTTTTCGATAATCATATTTATGACTTCGTCACGCCGTGGGATTTGCTAAGGTACACTCCGCTATCCCTTCCAAATAGAGTGAAACTTGGCTTGTCTTCTCTAAAAATACGTAGGCTCAAAAACTGGAAATCAATTGAATCCGAAACGGCGGTAAACTGGCTAAAAAACAATGTTGGCGATCAGATTTATGAAGCATTTTGGGGGCCGATGCTAAGAGGGAAATTTGGCGAAGAGCACTACGAGAAAGTGGGGATGGCCTGGGTCTGGGGAAAAATGAATACCCGGTTTGCCTCCAGAAAACACCCTCTTGCAAAAGAGCTGTTGGGATATCCGATAGGAAGTTTTAAAAAACTTTTTGACACCCTGTCAGAAAAAATCACTTCTATGGGTGGAAAAATATATTTGTCTACAGGCATCGATGCGATAACCACGGACTCTGGGCGAGTCACAGGCCTGAACATAGAAATTCAAGGCGAGATCAAACATGAAAAATTCGACGTGGTAATATCATCCACCCCTTCACATATTTTTGATGCTATCACTGAGGGACTTAGCACAGAATACCGGAGAAACCTCCGTGGCATAACTTATATGGCAGCCGTACTTTTGATACTGGTAATGGACAGACCTCTGTCCAATAAATACTGGTTGAACATAGCGGATAGAAACATACCCTTTGTAGGAGTCATAGAACATACAAACCTAATTGACCCATCCCACTACAATGGAAGCCACATAGTCTATCTGTCAAATTACTTGACCCCAGATAGCAAATACTATTCCATGACTCAAACGGAACTTTTAAACGCTTACATTCCCCACTTATCGAAAATCAACCCCAAATTCAGTAAGGGATGGATTCAAGAAATACATCATCATAAAATCGATGGAGCTCAACCCATAATAGGCCCAAACTATTCAGATAGAATGCCCCCGCACGATACGGGGATAAAAAATTTATACTTAGCAAATACTTCGCAAATATACCCAGAAGACCGTGGCACAAACTACAGCGTTAAAATGGGCCGTCATATAGCACAGCTCGCTATAACAAATTTGTGCTCAACATGAATTGTTACTCACTATTGGCTGTGCTATCATTGCGCAGACTTTTACGAAGGTGAAGGAGACGTCTTTGACCGTCGAAAATGACAGCCTCAGGAAACAGACTAAAGAGGCTATAGCATCCCAGAAGAGACCTACTGTTACTGTGTTGTCATCTCTTCTGGCAATTCAGGACTCGATTGGGTACATTCCCAACGAGGCTATTGAAGAAGTAGCTATCGCCATGAATGCATCAATAAACTCCGTTTTTGGAGTGGCTTCGTTCTACCCTAATTTCAGATTTACCCCACCTGGAGATCACTCAGTGGAGGTTTGTTGGGGACCAACGTGTCATCTACTCGGAGCTGGAAGGGTTCTTGACGAAGTTCTGGAGCAACTCGGATTGGAAGATGAGGGAGATACTCCTGATGGGCAAGTTTCTTTCCGATTCAATACCTGCCTTGGGGCTTGCTCGAGGGGTCCAGTTATAAGCATAGACCATGAACTGTATGGAAACGTAACTGACACCCAGGCTTCCATTTTACTCAGGCAATTGAAAGATAACCCTAAAACATCCTAGACAGGCCAAACCAAGTTGACTCAAGATAAATTCGAAGAACTAAAAACCGAAGCAGATACGTATTGGGAAACTCGTTCCAACGGAAACATACCACTCATACGAATTGGAACCGCAATGTGCGGCCACGCGGCTGGAGCATACCGAGTTGCAGATAAACTAAAGACAGTTTTATCCGATAAATCTATAGAGGCGAACTTTGACGAGGTGGGATGCTTAGGTCTCTGCTACGCGGAACCACTGTTAGACATAAAAAAACCTGGTAGCCCCAGAGTATTTTTTAACAATGTTACCGCTGATGACATAGACCAAATCATCGAAAGTTATCTTATCAATAATGTTCTGCCAGAATCTAATGTGCTCGGATATATGGGTGAAGGGGAAATTCCAGAATCTGCAGATGCGATGGAAAACATTCCCGGTATTGCTTTGCAAAATCGGATAGCTCTAAGGAACGCAGGGCATATAGAACCAAGTAACGCACTTCAATACATTGCCACAGGTGGATATTCCGGCCTTTATAAAGCTGTGACAACAATGGAACCCTCTGAAGTTATAGACGAAGTTAAGAATTCTGGTCTGAGAGGACGGGGCGGAGCAGCTTTCCCGACCGGAGTTAAATGGAGTTTTCTTGTTGGATCTCCGGGTCCCACCAAATATATATTGTGCAATTGTGAAGAAGGTGACCCAGGCGCATACAACGACAAAGGGATACTAGAAAGTGATCCTCATACTTTGTTGGAGGGACTAGCCATTGCCGGATATGCTACCGGAGCGTCGAATGGGATAGTTTTTATCCGACATGGACACGATGGCCCTATTGACCGGACGGAAGCAGCAATAACTGAGGCCTACGAAAATGGTCTTCTTGGAGAAAACATATTTGGTTCCGATTATAGTTTTGATATCGAAGTAGCGCTAACCGGAGAATCGTATGTCGCAGGAGAAGAAACGGCCTTAATGGAAGCTGTTGAAGGTAAAAGGTCGATGCCTCGCTTTAGACCGCCGTTTCCAGCAGCTTTTGGAGTTTGGGGCAAGCCAAGTAACATTAACAATGTAAAGTCTCTCTCATATGCCCCTGAGATCATTTCAAAAGGATCAGAATGGTTCTCAGCTATTGGTGTCAATCAGAGTACAGGCACAGCAATTGTCTGCCTGAGTGGAGATGTAAACAAACCAGGTCTTTATGAAGTATCAATGGGCATGACGTTAGGGCAAGTAGTTGATGACCTAGGTGGAGGAGTCTCTGGTGGAAGAGAACTGAAATTGCTCCAAACTGGAGGACCATTGGGAGGAGTTCTTGGCCCAGATAGTCGAGACATCCACATCGATTTTGATGAAATGAGGTCTGCGGGAGCTATTTTTGGGTCTGGCGGCATCATAGTGGGAAGCGATGACGTATGTGCAGTAGACTTAACTCGAGTGCTGGTAGCATTTTGCCAGTTTGAATCATGCGGTAAGTGTTTTCCATGCAGATTAGGAATGGAACATCTGCTGGAGATAGTGGAAAGAATATCCAATTTCCAAAGTAAACCTGGAGATATGGACTTAATGCGAAGTGTTGGGGGAACTATGGAAGCTGGATCCCTTTGCGGCCACGGGCAGTTGGGTTTTGGACCAATCAGATCAGCAATAACACACTTTGAGAGCGACTTCAAATCCCACATAGAAGAAAATATTTGCCCTACTGGTAGCTGTAATAGGCCCAAAATAGTCCCTAAAAATACGCGTCCATATGCAAACGATTTCGCAACTGGAGACTAACATGGCAGATAAGATAAATCTGACAATAGATGGTGTAGAAGTTCAAGCAGACCCTGGAAGCGTGATAATCCAGGCCGCTATGGACAATGACTTATATATCCCTTATTTATGCTATTACCCAGGGATGAAACCTTATGGAGCCTGCAGAATGTGCGTGGTAAAAGCTGAAGCACCAACGCCGGATGGGTCTTACCGTCCACTTCCAGGCAGCCCAGCTTCATGCACAACTCCAATATCCGAGGGTATGAGGGTTGAGACCAACACAGATGAATTGGTCTCACTTAGAAAAGGTATCTTAGATTTATTAATTTCAGAACATCCACACGGATGCCTAAATTGCCATCGAATAGATCTATGCGGTCCAACTGATGTTTGCCTTAGGCACGTCACCGTTAACGACAGATGTGTCACTTGCCCTAAGAATGAAAGATGTGAGCTTAAAGATACTGTCCGATACATGGAGATGGAACTAACCACTCCCCTCACCTACAACAACAGACATTTGCCACTTGAAGTTAAAGATCCATATTGGGATATGGATATGAATCTTTGCATAGTCTGTGCAAGATGTGTAAGAGCATGTGACGAGGTTAGAGGAGACAGTGCTATCACATTGAAGGACAGATCTGGTAGAAGTATTATCGGCACTTCCCAAGGCACATCATTGTTGGAATCTGGTTGCGAATTTTGTGGAGCGTGTATTGACGTATGCCCCACTGGAGCGCTTGTAGAGAGAGACTACAAATGGGACAAGGCGGAGAAAAAAGTTACAAGTACCTGTCCGCATTGCCCAGTAGGATGTCAACTTTCTTTGGATGTGAGCAAGCGAAACAAGATAATTCGAGCTATTCCAGAACGAACTGCTGAGGCAAACAGAGGAATGGCATGTTACAAGGGTAAATTTGGACTCGATTTTGTAAACAGCAGAAAAAAAATTGACAAACCAATGATTCGGAATAATGGCGTTTTAGAGGAAACAAGCTGGCCGACCGCGCTCGACTTCATATCCGAAAAGCTACTGAACTATAGAAATGGTGAATTCGCATTAATTGGATCCCCTCGAGGTACAAATGAGGACCATTACGTGGGTCAGAAATTTGGGCGGGATGTCATGCATTCAGCAAATGTAGATATATCCTCTAACACGCACCCCGAAATTACTAAACCTTTGGGAGATATGACTGGGAGACGAACCTCAACCTCTAGAATATGGCAACTCCTTGATACAGACTGTGTGCTTGTTGTTTCTTCAAACATAACTGAAAGTCAGAATGTGGTATCCGTTCCTATAAAACAGGCTGCAGCAAATGGAACTAAGATAATAGTTGTCGATCAGAGGGAAACTGAGCTTACAAGATATGCAGATATTTGGCTTAGACCTAAAGTAGACTCCGAGATAGACCTTATAGGCGGTTTCATGAGAACGATCATCGATGAATCGCTCGAGGACAATGAGGCCTGTCAATCATGTGGAGAATTTACGGAATTTCGAAACTCATTATGGGACTACGACCTGACAGACATAGAGGCAACTACAGGAGTCCCACAGGACGAAATAAGAAACGCGGCAAGAATGTTTGCCAATGCAGAGAACGCCTCCACAATCTACGGCCTTGAAACAATATCTCCTCAAATTCGTGAACATTGCGCAAAGGCAATTGTTAATCTGGCACTAATGACAGGAAATATAGACAATGGACCTTCTGGTATATATCCAATGTTTAAAGGTGCGAACGAGCAAGGAGCGAGAGACTTAGGGGCCTGCTCGGAATACCTCCCTAACTACGTTGCGACTGGTGAATCTGCCGTCGGAATAACAAATTTAATAGAGTCTCTCAATTCGGGAAAAATTAAGGCCATCGAAATTGTGGGAGATAGTCCTACTTTTGGTGAAGATCAAGTAGGGGATTTTTACAAAGCTTTCAAGCAATCAGAATTAGTAATTGCTCATGACAACTTCGAAAGCGCGCTGACTGAGATAGCAGACGTGGTGCTTCCTTCGTCAACATTTGCGGAAAAGACGGGTACCTACACCAACTTGGAAGGCCGCGTACATTGTGTTAACCCATCGATTGGGCCAAGTAGCGAAGCAGACGAGGAATGGAGAATATTTTCTCAAATTGCTCAGAGAATGGGAGCTAGTGGATTTGAATACAGAAACTCTTCTGACGTATTCGTAGAAATTCAAGAGAAGGTCTCTTCTTATACGAATTTGGATTTAGACAAGGTTAAGAAGAACGGTCAGATCATGAGGAAAGAGGATCAGGATTTTCAATTTGCGGTTGTTACTAGAGCAAAGGTTTCAGGTGATACCACTAACTCAGAATATCCAATTATATTCGCGCCAGGAAGAGTACTTCAGCAACCCGACAGAGATGCAGTAATAGACACATCTACGGACAAAAACACGATCACAAGAACAGAAATTGTGGAAATCAATGAGTCAGACGCTAGTGAACATGGAATAACAGAAGGTGACAACATCAAACTAGAGGGAAAAGGATTCTCAATGAATGGAATTGCCCATGTTAATGGAATTCATAAGGGTATGGCGGCCTCTACTAGCTTATTTGGAAGCCTAGTTGAAGATCTCGCAAATAGTGGTGACAACGACCCTGTCCTTAAGTCAGATAGTCTTAGACTACGTAAAGTACGAATAGAAAAAATCTAAACCCTCAAAAATTAAACCTATAAAAAGGACTTATAACAGCATGGCTACTAGAAAGGTGATCAAAAGGCCACCACTTGCAGAGGTAGAGATATTAGAAAGGGTCGACAAAACTGATGACCTTACACTTGTATGGATTGAAAAACCGGAGGGTTATACCTTCAAACCGGGTCAGTATTGCACAATTGGACATGATGGAGTCGAAAGGGCTTACTCGATCGCTTCAGCACCTCATGAGGAACGAATAGAACTTTTCATTGAGTTGGTTCCCGTTGAGGAAGGCGGAGTTCTTACCCCATTGCTTTGGGGGCTGGGAGAGGGTGACAAAGTCACTATACGACCCAGAGCCAAAGGAATTTTTACTTTCAAAGATGAAAAAAAACATCAGCTGCTCGTCTCAACCGTAACAGGCGTGGTTCCTTACGTCAGTTTCCTCAGAGACTATATAAAAGAAGGTAAAAGCGGGCACCATTTTTATGTCCTTGAAGGAGCTAGCTATTTCGATGAATTTGTATACGATACAGAATTCATCGCATTGTCGGAAGAAAACCCGGAACTCGTAACATTCGTGCCTACAGTCAGCCGCCCCGATGAACCAAAAAATAGCGACTGGAAAGGAGACAAGGGCAGGGTTAACAACATAGTATTGGATAAAATCCAAGAGTTAGGGCTACCTATAGAAGAAACTATGGTCTACGCTTGCGGTCATCCCGGAATGATTGAGGATGTGAAAGAAAAAGTAGTTCCACTAGGGTTTGATTTCCTTGAGGAACGATTTTGGAAAGATGATTAAGTTTTATTGTTAAACAGTTAATAAAAGGCCTGCCATAGAGCAGGCCTTTTGATTTATAAATCTGTTTCTGCACAGATCAAGGTAATTATTTAGAATTACAGGATATATAAAAAACATCCCAAACTTAATATGACAACACCCGCTCGTAAACAATATCTGAAAATAAAATCAGATCACAAAGACGAAATACTACTGTTTCGGATGGGCGACTTTTATGAGACTTTTGACGAGGACGCTCGAATAATTTCCAGGGAGCTTGAAATAGCTCTTACATCCAGAGAAATGGGCAAAGGCCACAAGGTTCCGTTGGCTGGGATCCCATATCATGCGTTGGAGAGCTATTTAACTCGTCTAATAAATAGAGGATTCAGAGTAGCTATTTGTGAGCAGACTAGTGACCCTGCAAGTTCAAAGGGCATAGTCGATAGAGAAGTCGTTCGAATAGTTACCCCAGGAACTGTGGTCGAAGAGAGCCTCCTACAACAGAGAGCAAACAGCTTTCTGATGTCAATAGTAATGAGAGGAGAGGAAGCAGGCATAGCGGTTGTGGACATTACTACATCTGATTTTCTTACCACGCAATTAAAGTCAGACCGAATCGAATCGGAGATAACAAGACTTTCTCCAAAAGAAATCTTGCTAGGATCGGAATGGTCTGATCGTATAACTCATTCGAGCAATTCAGTTACAACTTTAATAGATATTTCCAATTTTGACCCAAGCAATTCAGTAACCAAAATTAAAAAGTTTTTTGGAGTTGATACTCTTGAACCATTTGGTTGCGACCATTTACCACTAGCAACGCAGGCATCAGCGGCTATTATTGAATATCTGGAGATTCATCAAAAAGAAGCCCTTCTGGGTATGACAAATTTACAAACATATTCAGTCGACGAATTTATGGTTTTAGATAGGCAGACAAGAAGAAATCTTGAACTGTTTCTCGCAGGAAGATGGGATGCAAGCGAATCTTCATTATTTTCTGTACTCGACAGAACTTCGACACCAATGGGAGGAAGACTTTTACAAGCATGGATTGGGAAACCACTATTAAACGTTGAAGAGATAACTATTAGACAAGAGGCGATTAGCTGGTTTTTTGACAGTGAAACCCGCAGAAGAAGCGTCATTCAGTTGCTCAAAAATATTTCTGACCTTGAAAGGCTTTCAACAAAGGTGGCCACGAGAAGGGCAACCCCAAGAGATCTTATAGGAATAGTTAATAGTGTATCCGCTATTCCAAAGCTACTAGAGATACTGAATAGAGGAAATGACTCAAAAAAAATCGAATTCGTTAGAAACCTATTTGGAAATCACTCAGATTTAATTGCTCTTCTTTCGAACGCATTAACTGATGACCCCCCAATAACCACGGGGGACGGAAATTCGATTAGATCTGGATATTCCAATAAATTAGATCAGCTAAAAGATCAATTGACCAAAAACCAGAAACTAATGGCCACTCTTGAATCAGATGAACGCGACCAGACTGGAATCAAGACCTTAAAAATTGGGTTCAATAGAGTATTCGGATACTACATCGAAGTGAGTCGATCTTATCTGGATTCAGTTCCTGAACACTACATAAGAAAACAAACTCTAGTTGGGGGAGAAAGATATATCACTCCTCGAATGAAAGAGTTGGAAGCGCAAATATTAACTGGTAGGAACCAAATATCCATTATGGAATCTGAGGTTTTCTCAGATATATGCGACATCGTTGCCTTAGAGGTAGCAACTCTAAAAAAATCGGCTGAGGGAATTGCCATAGTAGATGTACTTAACTCGTTGGCTGTTATCGCACAGGATCAGAAATATGCCAGACCTGAGCTGAACCACTCCGGTCGAATACAAATCATAGAAGGCAGACATCCTGTTGTCGAGAACATAACCCCACAAGGAATGTTCATTTCAAACGACACCGACCTTAATTTGGAAGAATCACAGATCATTATTTTAACTGGACCCAATATGTCAGGAAAATCGACATACCTAAGACAGGTCGGACTCATTACATTAATGGCACAGATTGGAAGCTACGTACCAGCCAAATCTGCTGAGATAGGGGTAGTCGACAGAATTTTTACTAGAGTGGGCCTGCAAGACGATCTCACTGCAGGGCAATCTACATTTATGGTGGAAATGGTCGAGACGGCCTCCATACTAAATCAGGCAACCCGCAACTCATTGATCATTCTTGATGAAATAGGAAGGGGTACAAGCACATACGATGGTCTTGCAATTGCACGCTCCGTAGCGGAGTACGTCCATAACAACTTTAATCTAGGATGTAAGATGCTTTTCGCAACACACTACCATGAAATGACAAGCCTAAGTAATGAATTGCCGCGAGCAAAGAATTACCATGTTTCGGTAACAGAAGATAAGGGTGATGTAGTTTTCCTCAGACGTATTGTCGAAGGAGGAGCAGATAGAAGTTATGGAGTACACGTAGCCAGATTAGCGGGCATTCCACCCGTCGTCATCAATAGGGCCTGGGAAATACTAAGAGAGCTTGAAGAGGACCAAGGTTCTGTAAAACTATCGGCTTCCGGTGACAGTATTGAGGGTGTTCAACTTTCATTTCTGAATAGGCCAACACATCTAGCGGAAGAAATTAAGGAAATAGAAATATCTGACATGACACCGCTAGAAGCAATAACAAAGCTATACGAACTACAGACCAAAGCAGACCAAGATTATTGATTCCCCTCCAACGCATTCTCAGCAGCGGTGAACATTACACTTATAGGTGGCGCGACATTTGTCCATAACTCAAAAGCAGAGGCACCTTGATATATCAGCATAGGTAATCCGCCCACTATAAACGCTCCAGATTTCACAGCTTCAGCCAACAACGGTGTCATAGGAGGGTTATAGACCATATCGCATACTAATGACTCTTCTGGAATTAAGGATTCCCCCAAAGGAGATAAGTGCTCAGCGGGTCCATTTTTCATTCCCACGGATGTACAGTTGATAATCAATTTCGACTTATTAATATATTCTGAAAACCGAGGATCATCTATTCCAATGGCCAGAACTTCAATGTTCGAATCGAAGTATTTTTGTAGAACAATAGCCCTATCGACCGTCCTGTTAGCAATAACCAATCCGGCTATATTGAGATCCAAAAGTGCACACACAGCCGCTCTTGCAGCTCCTCCTGCGCCAACAATCAATACTTGTGCCCCATTAGGGTCAAATACCCCTGTAGAGTTCAATGCTTTGAGTAATCCTGAAGCATCAGTGTTATAACCGAACAGTTTCCCATTCCTGTTAACAATAGTATTCAGAGACCCAATTTTTTCAGCTAATGGGTCCAGATCATCGACCAAGTCCATTGCGCTTTCTTTGTGAGGTATGGTGACGTTGGCGCCAAGATATCCAGGGTTTCTAAGTTCTTCGATGCGGCTCGTTAAATCACTTGGACGCACCTCCCAAGCTTCATAGGTCACGTCTAGATTTAATTCATCCAGAGCAGCTTGCTGAAACGCAGGAGATATAGAATGAGAAAGTGGATACCCAAATATACCTAATTTAAGTTTCATAATGTATCTCTACTCTCTAGTTTCAGGTAGGATCGAGACTTATAATATTGTTTATTGTTGAAACCCAGCCTTATTCACAATACAAATTAATTTAGAATCAGGCCGCATACAAATCTAACATTTTCTAACTAATGAATACTACAAATTCCACACGTAGGGTTTCCGAACTAGCAGAAAAAATCGCGGTATGCCAAGCATGCCCGCTATATAAAACAAGAACTCTTACTGTCCCCGGAGAAGGAAATACTGAAGCGGATATTATGTTCATAGGGGAAGGACCTGGAATGAATGAAGACCGAGAGGGCGCCCCGTTCGTAGGTAGATCTGGTAAATTGCTCGATGAGTTGCTTGATGGGATTGCGCTAAATAGAAATAAAGTATTTATCACGAACATGGTTAAATGCCGCCCGCCCAACAACAGAGATCCTAATCGGTCAGAAATCGCATCTTGCTCCGGACACCTTGACTCTCAAATACATGTGGTAGACCCGACAGTGATAGTCACTCTGGGTAGATTTTCATTTAGTAAATTTTTCCCAGGTCTCCCAATCAGCAAAGCAAGGGGTGTTCCACGAGCCTGGAGAGACAAATATATATTCCCTATGTATCATCCAGCAGCGGCCCTTTATAACCCATCTCTCAAACCAAGACTAACCAATGATTTCAGCAAACTATCTGAGCTAGTCGATAACAATCGCCCTATTCCAAAAGTCTCTACCAACCCGCCACCAGATAAAAAACCAAAGCAGCTTGGGCTCTTTGATCAATAAATGAATGGATAAAGTGACTTACCCACTAAAAATTATCCCCTTAGGTGGACTAGGAGAGATAGGCCAGAATATGATGGTGGTTGAATACCATCAGGATATTGTGGTAATCGACGCCGGATTGTTGTTTCCAGCTAATGATATGCCCGGAGTTGAACTCGGGGTGCCTGATACAACCTACCTGGAAAAAAACCAAGACCGAGTGAAAGCGATCCTGATCACTCATGGGCATGAAGACCATATCGGGGCTCTATCTTTTCTACTTTCAAAAATAAATGCACCTGTCTATTCCTCTCGCCTCACAAACAGCCTGATTTCTGCCAAACTAAAACAGGCATCGCTAATTCAAAATGTAAATCTTCAAATAGTTGAACCTCAAGAAAAACTGTTTATTGGTGACTTTGAAATTGAATTTTTTAGAGTCTGCCACTCAATCCCTGATTCAATGGGAATAGCTATAAAAACACCATATGGGACCATAATACACACTGGTGACTTCAAGATAGATCACACTCCTGCTGATGGCATCCCATTTGACTTTGTACATCTATCAGAACTTGCGAGAGACGGGGTTCTCCTATTGTGTTCTGACTCCACCTATGCCGAAGTAGATGGATATACCAACTCTGAGAAACTTGTTGGCGCCGCTTTGGATAGTGTTATTGAAGACGCTCCCGGAAGAGTCATTATTGTCACCTTTGCATCGCTTATTTCGCGAGTCCAACAAATTATAGATTCTGTAGGGAAACACAAACGGAAGGTATCTTTAGTTGGTAGAAGCATGAATACAAATATCAAAATGGCACTAAGAATGGGATATGCCAAAGATGAAGACAACGTTATGGTTTCTGCTAGAGAGTCACGCAACCTCCCCTTAAATAAAATTGTATATATCGCAACAGGAAGTCAAGGTGAACCAAACGCAGCAATTACCCGTATTTCCAATGGGACCCATCCGGATATAAACATAATAAAAGGTGACACAGTGGTATTGTCATCCTCTCCAATACCTGGAAATGAAATTTCCGTCGCGAGAACTATAGATTCCCTCTTCCGAAGAGGTGCTCATGTCATATATAACCGTATAGCTCCTGTCCATGTTCGTGGGCACGCCAGTCGTGAGGAGCTTAAGATAATGATCCGCCTAACGAAGCCAAAATACTTTCTGCCGATACACGGCGAATATAGGCACTTGGCTGCGCATGCAAACATTGCTAAAGAGATGGGATTGCCAGAAAAGTCCATATTTGTCATAGAAGATGGTGAAGTATTAGAAATTACAGAGGCGAAAGCTCAAGTTATTGAGACCGTTCCATCTGGAACCATTTACTTAGACAACAAGAACGCCGACCAAACGAACGACGAAATAATCAAAGAAAGACGTAATCTTGCACATCAGGGCATAATAATTGCGGGTGTGACCATATCAAACGATAAATCCTCCTTAATTGCGGGACCTAAATTGGTATCTGTGGGATTTTCTGATGAACACTTCGAAACTGAATCGTTAAAATCAGCCTCTAAAATGGTCCAAGTCCTGCTGGAAGAAAAGTGGTTAAAAGTACTAGATTTGGATGATATCGAATCTGAAATAGCTAAAACAATTGCAGATCATATTTACAAGGAGACAAAAAAGAGGCCCATGGTACTTCCTTTGGTGGAAAGAATCGAGTAGCCTCGAAGGTCAAAATCCGTTACACGTTTTAATTTTCATTTCTTTTTAATATCTCTTAACCCACCCTTTCTTAGTTGTTTTACGAGGTGGCCTAAATGACCCCAAAAAATACCCATAACAAACCAGATATGGGGTTAAACATACCAAGTTTCAGGCTCACTTTGAAACAAATCGCCATAGCTATGATCATATCTTGCATCACGGCTGCATTGGCTTACATTTACTTGAACTTCTCTACAGTGAGTAACACCGGGCTCGCCATAATCGAGACCCTTCTTGTCCAAACAGGTTTGGGTCTAGTTATTGTTGGTGGATGGGCAACATTCGGCATCTGGGTTACAAAGACACAAGAAATAAGATCCTTAATGCGGCGACAGTACAAAAGATTGATTGGAGCATTAGGGTTTTCAATTGCTTTGTGGGGGGTATCAGGCTTCTATGTTCCTCCGAACGGCTTCCCAGGCTGGACAACTATTTCTATAGACGTACCTGTTGGAGGAGTATTTTCCACATTTATCATTGGAACTGATTCATATCAATCGAGCATCCGCTTGATTCTCATCGCTCTGCCAAGCTTGATTTTAATAAAGCCCAGTTTAGTCAAAATATCCCTGAAAGGTGCAAGAGTAACAGCGATAGCTTGCTACTTGGGCGCATTCGCAACTTTCAGAGCAATCTCAAGAATTTACTCAAAAGAAGTACCTCAAAAATCTCTGGCTGATCCTCATACTTTAAATAATCCGTCTACTATTAAAATCTCTCCTGAGCTATTGTCCCCACACATTAGAGAGAGCGAGATAATAGCCAACGTCGATAATATGAGGGTAGAACTAGAGTTGGATGAAAACGGAAACATTATTTCAAATGAGTCCACAATCGATGAGAAACCCAATGAGAAAGAAAAAAGATTAGGATATTTCGTAGGTACTGATATAGAAGAGGAAAAAGAAGACAGTATCCCTGATTCAATATTAGAAGATCCTATGAAAGATGAATCCCGTAGATTTATTCAGAAAGACAAAATAATAATTCAAAAAGATGGCAACAAATTTAATCGTCTGTGGTCTGAGGATTCGGAAGATGAAGAGGCTATCGACACCGAAACACCAAAGGAAGAAAAATCCAGAGAAGCAGATCATTGGCAGAAACCAGAACTCGACCTTCTCGTCAACTTGGAAGAAGGCGGAATCAGTAGAGAAGAAATACAAAAAACTTCAGAAATAATAAAAACCACATTTGCCGAATACCGTATAGAAGTCGAAGTCGAGAAAGTTCGTCCGGGACCAACGGTAACTATGTACGGAATAGAACCTGGCTGGGTACGAAAATACAAAAGAGTCAGGGTTAAAGATGAAAACGGAAATCCCAAGCTAGACAACAAAGGCAAACCAATAGTCGCACAACAAGAAGACAACACTCGCGTAAGTGTGGACAACATACTAAGACGAGAAAAAGATCTATCGCTCGCATTAAAGACACCAAGTTTAAGAATTGAAACTCCCGTGATGGGAGAATCCTTACTGGGAATAGAAGTTCCTAACCCCAACCCAAGCCTCGTATCACTCAGGCGCGTTATGGAAAGCAAAAAGTTTTTGAATTTGGATACTTCCGCAGTACTTCCAGTAGCCTTAGGCAGAGGGTCAGACGGAGAGGAAGTAGTCTTCGATCTAGCAAAAATGCCACATCTCCTGATTGCTGGAGCAACAGGCAGCGGGAAAAGCGTCTGCATGAACGCAATAATCTCATGTTTAACAATAGAAAAAACTCCAATGGAGCTTCAGATGTTGTTAATAGATCCCAAAAGAGTCGAACTAACCCCTTACAACGGAATTCCTCACCTCATAACTCCTGTTGTTGTAGAAACGGATAGAGTTGTAAATCTCCTCAAAGGTCTAATACGAGAGATGATGGATCGATACAGGACAATGGAGGAAGTAGGTGTAAGAAACATCCAGGCCTATAACTCCAAGAGCAAATCAGCCAAGATGCCTTATCTTGTGGTTGCAATTGATGAACTTGCAGATTTAATGATGACCGCAGCATTCGATGTAGAACAATCAATATGCCGGCTGGCACAATTGGGTCGAGCCACAGGGATACATCTCATAATAGCTACACAAAGACCGTCAGTTGATGTGATCACTGGGCTCATTAAAGCCAATTTCCCGAGTCGCATTAGCTTCGGAGTCACCTCACAGGTCGACTCAAGGACCATACTAGACACCAACGGAGCGGAAAGACTGCTTGGGCGCGGAGATATGCTTTATCAACCAATCGACGCCACCCGACCAACCCGAGTTCAAAGCGTATATATTTCTGACGAAGAAATTGAATCTCTAGTTGGTCACTGGAAAGAGATACCTTGGGCATACAGACCAAACATTGATCTCCACACAGTGGGAGAGGACTCTTCTTTGGAACATGGGCAAGTCACATCGCAACCAAATGGAAAAGACGCTCTAGTAGACAGTGCGATAGAAATGGCTCAAAGACACAGCAAACTCTCAACTTCCCTTCTCCAGAGAAGATTAAGAATTGGGTATCCCCGAGCAGCCAGACTCATGGACGAATTAGAAGACATGGGAATCGTAGGCCCTAGCGACGGGTCAAAATCCCGTGATGTTATAATTTCCACCGGCTCGGCTTAAACACACAGATCCTATCCTGGAATCAATAAGATGGTTCGTAAATTCACCGGGTTTCTAAGCAACACCATTAGAGGAAAAGACCCTCACTCTATTGAATTAATAGTCAGAGAGGAATGTTTTCTTTGCGAATCAACGCTGACAGACTCGGATATGTATCAAAAATACAAAGTGTGTCACACATGCCGATTCCACTATAGTATGACAGCCAGAGAACGTGTGGAATCGCTAGCAGATCTCGGAACATTTAAAGAGAGTAACCGATGGTTAACATCTATTGATCCCCTATCATTCAAGACCCGAACTTCCTACAAGAAAAGCTTATTTGACGACCAAGCACGAACTGGACTCACAGAAGCCGTTATAACAGGTTCATGCACCATAGATGGTTTGTCTTGCATTCTTATAGCCTTAGACTTTGGATTCATGGGAGGATCAATGGGTTCTGTGGTAGGTGAAAAAATATCATTGGCTTTTGAGAACGCTGCGAAGAGAAAAATCCCTGTTATTACTATAATTACCAGCGGAGGATCCCGGATACAAGAAGGAATATTGTCACTTATGCAAATGGCAAAAACAGTACTTGCATCAAATCAACTCCAGCAAAAAGGGATCCCACATATATCTGTTCTGGCCAATCCATCAACTGGCCAGGCCTACGCAAGTTTCGCAAACATGGCCGACATAATAATATCTGAACCCGGTGCTATCGTTGGAGTTAATCCAATTAGGTCAATAAGTGGTGACGATCAAAAGGAAACTGAATCCACACATACTTCCGAATCTCACCTAAGTCATGGAACGTTGGATGCTGTTACAGACAGAACCAAGTTAAAAGGTGTCATTTCGGTACTCCTAGATTTGTTCAACAAAGAATTTACTATCAAAAGAACATCAAGTGGACAAATCACCTACCCAACAGCTCAACCCACGGAAGCATGGCATTCGGTACAAATAGCACGCCATAATTCGAGACCTACATCAATGGACTACATGGCTAGGATTATGGATAACTTTGTGGAATTACATGGCGATAGAGTCTATGGTGATGACCCTTCGATCGTATGTGGACTAGGCCAGATAGGTGGACAAACTGTAGTAGTCATTGGACAACAGAGAGATCAAACACTCGATTCCACTGATGAAGGCAGTAATGCAAGGACTATGCCGGAAGGCTTTCGGAAAGCTCAACGAGCTCTCAAAATAGCGGAAAAATTTGAATTGCCAGTTATAACTTTAGTAGACACTCCCGGCGCGAACCTTTCATCAGAGGCAGAAGAAAGAGGTTTAGGTCATGCGATAGCATCCACATTGGCACTAATCTCCTCCCTAACTGTACCCACTATTTCCACAATAATTGGAGAAGGAGGCAGCTCAGGCGCTTTAGCTCTCGGCATCGCCGACAGAGTCATCATGCTAGAGAACGCTATCTATTCCGCCGTTTCGCCCGAAGAAGCTGCCGAACTTATATACCAGGATGAAGAAAAGGCTGAAGAAGTTGTCGGATCCCTTAGACTGACTGCTAGGGATTGCATGGAAATGGAAATAGTTGATCAAGTGGTACCTGAACCTAGTCAAGGAGCCCATCGAGACCATCATGAAGCATCTAGATTACTTAAAAGGGCACTCCTGCAGAACTTGGCGGATTTGCAAACAGAATCCAAAAGAAAAAGACTTAATGCAAGGACAAAAAAATTTCGTAATATGGGTGAATATAGTTCCCGGCTTAAGTCAACGATTACAAGGGAAGTAAACACGTTGCGGGGGACTATTTTAAAAAGAACCAAAGAAATCAGTGATAATTAATGGAGACCCCTGACGTTAGAGAATCTCTAAAACCCAAGATTTAAAACCCTGTTTGCATTACCACCGGATATAAGATCTTTATCAGTTTGGGATATCAAACTGCTAGAATGTACCCAATCAACCGGAGAATCCAATCCCATATCAAAGGGGAAGTCACTTCCTAACATAATTCTATCCGACCCTACACGACTAATTAGAAACGCTAGTTCTTCATGCCCATGCGTAAGACAATCATAATAAAGGGAACCTAGGTAGTCGCTGGGAATTCGTGACAGGTTTAATCCCGCCTCCTGTCTGACCTTATATCCACGATCAATTCTGGGCGCACCAAACGATGCATAACCGCCTCCATGGGAAAAACATAGGTCTAATCCTGGAAATTTATCCAATACTCCCCCTGATATAATGCTCGATATCGCTATCAAATTCTCCAACGGATTCCCGATTGTATTGGCGGTGTAGTAATTAGTCATCCTCTCCTTCCCTGCTGGGTTATGGGGATGAAAAAACAGAAAAGCACCAAGGTCTTCTGCTGCTTCAAAGACAGGCCATAGCGACTCATCATCATAGTTCATCCCGTTCACATGAGTGCACAGTTCAGCACCTTTCATACCGGAGGCCATGGCCCATTCAAGTTCCTGTACTGCATAGTCAACGTTCTGAAAAGGGAGAGTAGCAAATGCCGAAAACCTATCCGGCTTCTGGAAAATCATCTTTAACAGACCCTCATTAATAATGCGGGCACTCTGTTTTCCTTCCTCAGCTGGTAGATGGTAGTTAAAAAAATAAGGCGGAGGCGAAACTATTTGAACATCTAGGCCAATGGAATCCATTAAGGAGACTCGTTCATCAATACTCAATCTCCAATTTGCTTCAACTGGTCCGGCAAAACGAGCATCTGTATCGATGTAGCAATATTGGTCTCTGTGGACCAGGGAAGCCCCAAACCAAGAATTTCCGCTATCAGATGCATCCCAAAACTCTTCAGGAATAACATGACAATGAATATCTATCTTAGGTGGGACTCTAGGAGGACAGTATTCCGCCATGTTCTGAGCGTCCTCTCTCGTATGAGGCAATATCATCCTCATCTTCCAAAGTTAAGCCGATATCATCAAGCCCATTTAACAAACAGTGCCTTCGAAACGACTCTACATTAAATTCGGCAACTATTTCTTCGTTCTCATCCCAAACTCTTTGGGCTTCCAGGTCTACTGTAATTCTGTAATCCGGATCATCCTCTGAATTCCTTATGATTTCTTGTACAACATCCTCTGGTAAAACAACAGGCAATACGCCATTTTGAAAACAATTGTTATGAAATATATCTGCAAAACTGGGGGCTATGATAACTTTGATACCAAAATCCTGGAGAGCCCATGGAGCATGTTCACGTGAGGATCCGCAACCAAAGTTTCTTCCACTAACCAGTATAGATGCATCTCGGTATCCACTCTGATTCAAGATAAAGCCAGGTCTTTCATTTCCCTGTTCATCGAATCGCCAGTCATTGAAAAGAAACTGGCCAAATCCGGTCCTTTCCACTCGCTTGAGAAATTGTTTTGGGATTATCTGATCAGTATCAACATTAACCCGGTTTAGCGGAGCAACTCCACTATTTAAACTACTAAATGCTTCCATATATTTTCCTTATATTAACCTCGCCAAACTCTTACATCTACAAAATGGCCCTCTATCGCCGCGGCGGCGGCCATTTCTGGACTCACCAAGTGAGTTCTTCCACCTTTACCTTGCCTTCCTTCAAAGTTTCTATTTGAGGTTGAGGCACACCTTTCCCCCGGCTTTAATATATCTGGATTCATTCCAAGACACATCGAGCACCCAGCTTCTCTCCAGTCAAACCCAGCATCCTTGAATATCTTATCCAAACCTTCTTCTTCAGCCTGCCTCTTGATGGCATTAGAACCAGGCACGACCATAGCGTAAACTCTCTCACTAACCTTATTGCCTTCTGCAATTTTCGCAGCTGCCCTCATATCGTCTATCCGAGAATTAGTACACGAACCAATAAAAACTCTATCAAGCTCAATATCTTCTATCCTCATCCCTGGCTCTAGATCCATATAGTCAAGCGCCCTGGAAACGGACTCTTTGTCTCCAGAGTCATCATAGTCTTCCGGAGTTGGAACATTCGCAGTTATGGGAGCCACCATTCCAGGGTTTGTTCCCCATGTCACGTGTGGCTCTAATTCCTCTGCATCTAATATGACGACTTGATCATATTGAGCACCCTCATCAGTGATGAGATTCTCCCAGGCAGAAACGGCTTTATCAAAGTCAGAACCTTGTGGAACATTTTCCCTACCGCGCATATATTCAAATGTAGTAGCGTCGGGCGCTACCATACCTGCTCTCGCACCAGCCTCAATGCTCATATTACACACAGTCATTCTGCCTTCCATTGACAAGGAGCGTATTGCCTCACCTGTGTATTCAATAACATGACCAGTCGCACCACCAATACCAATTTTTCCTATTATGCCAAGAACAACATCTTTTGCTGTCACACCAGGCGATAACTTACCATCCACCCTCACTTCCATCGTTTTTGGCTTGAATTGCCTCAACGTCTGAGTTGCTAGCACATGTTCTACCTCGGATGTGCCTATGCCAATTGCAAAAGCTCCAAAGGCCCCATGTGTAGAAGTATGACTATCCCCACATACTATGGTTTTACCTGGTTGTGTGTATCCTTGTTCTGGCCCGATGACATGAACAATCCCTTGCAAAGGGCTAAACCGATCATAAAGTGTCACCCCAAATTCTTCGCAATTTTTCGATAATGCATCTAATTGTTGCTGTGCAATAGGATCCGTTATAGGCAAGGATAGATCCCAAGTAGGCGTATTGTGATCAGCGACGGCAACTGTGAGATCTGTTCTTCTAACATCCCGTCCAGCCATCCTCAGCCCGTCAAATGCTTGAGGTGACGTCACCTCATGTACTAGATGTAAGTCGACATACAGGACAGCTGGTTTGCCTTGCTCTGCCTTCACGACGTGGGCGTCCCAAATTTTTTCAAACATAGTTTTAGGTGCCATCAAACACTCCGTTTACCGTCACTTTAGTCCATTTAATTGCGTCTACGGTCCATGTCTCTTGACATAGTCCCCTATTGATCTTAATTTATTGCGAATCCTGGACAGCCATTGCTCGATTTAAAGCATTCATATACGCCTTAGCGCTCGCCACAATAATGTCGGTGTCGCTACCCCTACCTACAAATGCGTCACCATCACTTTCTATCCTAATAGTGACATCTCCCAGGGCATCGATTCCTTCAGTCACAGCATCGACTCTAAATTCCGTTAACTTATTATCAACCCCAATCACCCTGTTTATAGCCCTGTAGACTGCGTCGACAGGACCGGTACCTGTAGCAGCGTCAACAATCGTTTGACCATCTGGATCTATGAGCTTGACGGTTGCCGTAGGAACTTCATGATCACCGGTAGAAACTTGAACGTGGTCCAACTCATATATAGTGGGGACATCTGCAATACGCCTCCTCGAGGACATAAGAGATTCCAAGTCTTGGTCAGTAACCTCACGTTTCCTATCCGCTAGATTTTTGAAAGCTTCAAATACTTCATTCAGCTCTTCTTGTTCTAGCTGATAACCTAGTTCCTCGAGCCTGGACCTGAGGCCAGCTCTACCACTGAGTTTGCCTAGTACAAGAGAGTTACTTGGCCATCCCACGGACCTTGGGTCAATGATTTCATATGTGCTCTTGTCTTTAATTACACCATCCTGGTGTATTCCTGAAGCATGCCTGAATGCATTGGCGCCAACTATGGCTTTGTTAGGTTGCACTGGGAAGCCAGTAATGTCACTAACCAATCGACTCGTCCTGTATATCTGAGTCGTGTCAATATTGGTGGTTACATCAAAGAGATCATCCCGGGTCTCAATGGCCATGATAATCTCTTCAAGAGCCGCATTCCCGGCCCTCTCCCCCAATCCATTAATACACCCTTCGACCTGCCTCACCCCTGCACGTACCGCTGCCAAACTATTTGATACTGAAAGTCCCAAATCATTGTGGCAATGAACACTAATGACAGCTTTGTCTATATTGGGTACATTTTTCTTTATATCTTCTATTCGCTGCGCAAATTCAGACGGAATAGTGTAACCGACAGTGTCAGCAATGTTAACTGTATTAGCGCCTGCATCAATGACTGCTTCCAGCATTTTGAAAAGATACTCAGGATCCGTTCTAGTTGCGTCCATAGGCGAAAATTCAACATCGTCGCAGTAGCTCTTTGCTCTTTCTACAGAAGCCACAGAGGTATCCATAACTTCCTCAGGGTTCTTCCTAAGCAAATTTGTTATGTGGTTATCAGAGCTGGAGATGAAGACATGAATCCTTGGCTTTTCAGCCCCTTTCACCCCTTCCCAGGCTGCATCCACATCTGGAATATAACACCGTGCAAGAGAGGTGATGATGGGTTTTCTTATTTCAGCGGCAATTTTTTGAACCGCTTCCAAGTCTCCAGGAGAACTCGCTGCAAAACCAGCCTCAATGACATCTACACCAAGTCTCTCAAGTTGGCGAGCAATCTCCAATTTTTCTTGAGTCGTGAGGCCGATGCCGGCCGATTGTTCCCCATCTCTTAGGGTGGTATCAAAAATTGTTACTTTTTCCTGTGACATTTCTTGGGCTCCTTTTACTTCCACTAACAAGCCTCTATCCAATTACGTATTTACAATTAAGTTCACAGGACAACGCAGTACGCTGGATTCAGCCTTGCCAAGACCAAAACGCGATAGCGAACTGCGTGTTCTTCCTCCGTGAGAGAAATAAATCGAGATTTACTATTTAAGCTACTAATCCACATTTCCAAGACCCTTAACCAACTGGAATGTCTCCAAAATTTAGTCTGCGTCGGATAGAAAAGCCATCATACCTCTTAGCTCTTTACCAACACTTTCAATAGGATGGCCAGCATTCTCACTCCTCAATCGCTCAAATGTTGGTCTGCCTTCATCGTTCTCAGTTATCCACTCTCTGGCAAAAGTACCATCCTGAACTTGATCCAATACTTTACGCATGTTCTCTTTTACTCTCTCATCTATAACGACTGGACCTCGTGTATAGTCTCCGTACTCAGCGGTGTCACTGATGGAATAACGCATATATTCCATGCCACCTTGGTAAAAAAGATCCACAATCATCTTAAGTTCATGCATACATTCAAAATAAGCTGACTCGGGCTGATACCCAGCCTCCACAAGAGTTTCAAATGCCGCTTTGACGAGTGCGGCAACGCCTCCACACAAGACGGCCTGTTCACCAAATAAGTCTGTCTCAGTCTCTTCCTTGAAGGTTGTGTCGAGAACACCCGCCCTTGTACAGCCAACCCCGCGTGCATATGCCAGTCCAATACCATGGGCGTTCCCACTTGCATCCTGATGTATAGCCAATAGGCCTGGAACTCCAGAATCCTTCGTATATATCTCGCGCATTCTGTGACCTGGAGCTTTAGGCGCCACCATGGAAACATCCACTCCCTCAGGAGGAACAATAGCATCGTAATGAATATTGAATCCATGGGCGAACATAAGCGTCTTTCCAGGAAGTAGGTGAGGTAATATGGACTCGTTATAAACCGTCGATTGCAAATGGTCAGGAATCAGGATCATGATGACATCGGACTTAGCTGAAACATCCGCAACAGTTCCCACCTCTAGACCTTCTTCTTCAGCTGCTTGCCAACTTTTGCTACCTTCATACAAGCCCACTGCGACATCAAGACCCGAATCCTTCAGATTAAGGGCATGTGCATGTCCCTGGCTACCGTACCCAATGATGGCTATTTTTTTGTCTTCAATCAGCGACATATCAGCATCGGTTTCATAATATATATTCGCAGGCATTGGCGATTCTCCCGTTATATTTATTGAATAAAATTCGTCTTAATATTGTCTGTTTAAATTCATCCTGGGGTATCCTCTTCATATGACACCCCTCTGCTCATTGCTATGGTTCCCGTTCTCATAACCTCATGAACTCCAAAGGTCCGCAATAGATCTACTAAGGAATCCACTTTATTTTCATCTCCCGTCACTTCCACAATCAAAGTCCCTTGTGACACATCAACAATTTTGGCGCGGAAAATATCTACAATCTGCATTATCTCGCTTCTTGTTGTCACATCCGCGTTAACCCTAACCAGAGCGAGTTCACGAGATACCGTGTTACCTGAAGAAATGTTTACTACTTTGATGACTTCAACAAGTTTGTGAAGATTTTTGGCCACCATTTCGACTGTTTCTGGATCTCCCTCTACTACAAATGTCATCCTTGATAGACCATCAGTTTCGCTTTGCCCAACAGCCAGACTGGAGATGTTATAACCTCTCCGTCTAAACATGCTCGAAATGCGGTTAAGTACGCCTGGTTGGTCTTCAACCAAAGCAGTAATAGTGTGCTTATCTGTGGTAGTAGTCATACTGTCACTCGTTCACTGGATGGCTCTTCTATCATGTCTTTGACTGTCATACCTGAAGGAATCATCGGATAAACGTTTTCCTCTTGTTCGACTATAAAATCGATAAGGACAGGGCCATCATGCTCCATCGCATCCTGTATCGCGGTTTTTACTTGAGTTTTATCGGTGACTCTTATTCCCTTGATACCATAAGCCTCGGCCAGTTTTACAAAATCTGGATTACCTGAATAACCTGTCGACACATACGAACTTTCGAAAAATATCTCCTGCCATTGCCTCACCATTCCAAGAAACCCATTGTTTAATATTGCAAATTTAACAGGAAGCTTGTTCTCGACAATGGTTGCCAACTCACACAAGGTCATCTGGAATCCACCGTCGCCAGCTATGGACCAAACAGTCCCATCTGGGCTAGCAACTTGAGCACCCATGGCGGCAGGAACTTCATAGCCCATGGTCCCAGAACCACCGGATGTCAAAAGCGAGCACGGATTTTTGAATTCATAATGTTGCGCAGCCCACATCTGATGCTGACCAACGCCCGTGACTATTGTGGCATTTCCCTCTGTTATTTCAGAAATATCCCTAATTACCTGTCTCGCAAGCAACTTATCTGTCTCTGGCAATCTGAGCGAGGGATGATCCTTCTTTAAGGTTTCTATCCTCTTTAGCCAATCGCTATGAGTAGAAGGCTCAACAAGTTCATTCAATTTTACGAGGACATCTTTTACATCCCCAACGATCGGGACATCTACTGGAATAATTTTCCCTATCTCAGAAGGGTCAATATCCACATGGATCTTTTTGGATTTCGAAGAGAATTTTTCAACATTTCCCGTAATTCTGTCGTCAAACCTCATTCCCAGCGCAATAATCAAATCCGCCTCATCCAATGCCAAACTTGAATAGGCCATCCCATGCATCCCGGGCCATCCTGTCCAAAGTACATGATCCTCTGGGAAGCAACTTATCCCCAGCAAAGTCGTTATAACTGGGATTTGAGCTCTTTCAGCCAACTCTTTCAATTCATCGTAAGCCCGCGAGATTATGACACCGTGGCCCGCAAGAATTACTGGCCTTTTGGCAGATTGTATTAGAGCTGAAGCTTTTTTTATCTGACGGTTATTACCTGAGACTGTCGGCTTATATCCGGGCAGATCTAACTTCAGTGGCTCCTCATAATCAACCTCTTCCATGAATACATCTCTGGGTATGTCGACGAGAACAGGGCCAGGCCGACCACTATTGGCAATAAAGAATGCCTCCTTTATTACTCTAGCAATGTCTTTTGCCTCCATCACGAGAAAATTATGTTTGGTAATTGGTAAAGTGATACCAGTAATGTCAGTCTCTTGGAAAGCGTCGGTTCCTATAGAAGGACGTCCCACCTGACCCGTCACTATTACCATCGGAACTGAGTCCATTTGGGCCGCTGCAATTCCTGTGACGAGGTTTGTCGCTCCAGGACCTGAGGTCGCAAAGGCGACACCAGGTTTTCCAGTTACCCTGGCATATCCATCCGCTGCATGTGCAGCTCCCTGTTCGTGCCTAACCAATATGTGGCGTAAATCTGGAAATTCCGGCAGTGTTTGATAGAGAGGCAATATAGCCCCGCCTGGAATTCCGAACACAACATCACAGCCCTCGCTAAGAAGACTCTTACAGACTATCTGTGCTCCCCTCATGTTCATAAATATTATCCTTTTCTATCTCGCGGCATATTAAAATGCCGCAAAACCAAAAATCCCGCCCAATAAATGGGACGGGATCGCATTGATAATTCCCGTGGTACCACCCACGTTGCCTTTCGGAACTAATCCATCAAGGCCACTCATTTAAGTTATAACGTAACCAACGCCATCCCCTACTCTGAGTGAGTCATTAAGGCGTGAGACTATATATCCCAACGCTCCAACTCCCTCGTCATTACTTCAGGGTAGGTGCTCCAGGGCGAGTTCGCTATTGAATCCGATATCAGGCTTCCAGCTATCACCTGACTCTCTCAATCGGTTCTAATTAGCTACTACTCCCATTCTCAGCATCTATGAAATATTCAACTATATTCAGACTGACGATTCTAACATTTGCTCCACTCTTCAGTCAATTGATAATGCATCTAACTATAATTGCAGATTCGTCAGGAAAATATTTAAATAGAGATTGTTAGGTTGACACCCCTATGCTATCGTTCCCTGTTGAGTTGTTTGACCTTTAGGGGGAACATAAAAATGTATGATCATGACGTTCTTATTATAGGTGCCGGGCTTGCCGGTATGAGAGCCGCTTTAGCAGCTACTGAAGCTGGTGTTGATGTTGCTGTCGTTTCCAAAGTTCATCCCGTTCGTAGCCACTCAAACGCTGCACAGGGAGGAATCAACGCAGCGTTGACAGACCGTGGAGACGACTGGCGGGACCATGCATATGACACCATCAAAGGAAGCGACTTTCTCGGTGACCAAGATGCCATAGAGATTATGTGTAGAGAAGCGGGCGACGAAGTCATCGCTATGGAACACATGGGAGCAATTTTTAATAGAGATGAAGAGGGACGATTAGGCACCAGAAGTTTTGGGGGACAGCGTCAAGCCAGAACATTTTTTGTAGCTGATTTTACTGGCCAAGCATTACTTCATGTCTTATACGAACAGATCGTAAAAGCAGGTGCCCTTGTTTATGAGGAATGGTTCGTACTTTCCCTCATAGAACGCGATGGTGAGTGCGGTGGTGCAGTGATGATGGACATAAAAACCGGAAAGATTGAGGTTGTAAGAGCGAAGGCGGTTATTATGGCCGCCGGAGGCCTAGGTAGGGTTTTCGAACCAAGTACTAACGCCATGATTTGTACTGGAGACGGAATGAGCTTGGCATATCAAGCGGGAGCCTCTCTCATGGATATGGAAATGGTTCAGTACCACCCAACCACTCTCAAAGGGAGTGGAGTGCTAATAAGTGAAGCAGCGAGGGGTGAAGGAGCGTATCTTCTAAATTCAGAAAACGATAGATTCATGCTCAAATACGCTCCTGAATTTAAGGAGTTGGCATCACGTGACGTAGTTTCCAGATGTGAACAAACTGAGATTAATGAAGGAAGAGGAATTGATGGATGTGTACTTTTGGACCTAAGGCATTTGGGGGAAAAATACATCAGTGAACGTCTTTCCCAAATTAGAGAATTGGCAATGGATTTTGCCAATGTAGACATGGTTAAAGAGCCGGTTCCTATCATGCCAGGAATGCACTATCAGATGGGAGGAGTTAAAGCCAACGTGGATGGCGAGACTGGAGTACCAGGATTGTATGCCGCTGGTGAAGTAGCTTGTGTAAGTGTTCATGGCGGAAATAGACTCGGCGCCAACTCACTACTGGACACCCTCGTATTTGGTAGAAGATCGGGAGTCCATGCAGCCGAGAGGGCAAAACACACTTCACATCTAGCAATAGATGATTCAGCAGCTAAAACTGACAGAGAAAACATACAAAAATTGTTATCGAATGATAAAAATGAGTCGTTTGGGAAAATTAGGTTCGATATGGGTACTGCCATGAAAGAACACTTCGGAGTTTTCAGAGAAGATTCCAGTATGGCAGAAGGGATAAACAAACTTAATTTAGTCAAGCAACGAGCAGAATCAGTTTACGTCGCTGACAAAACTAAAACATTCAACACCAACTTGATATTCACACTGGAACTAGGGTTCATGATCGAATGTGCAGAAACGATAGCTTCCAGCGCATATGACAGAACAGAGAGCAGAGGAGCCCATACCAGAACAGATATGCCAGACAGAGATGATGAAAACTGGCTTAAGCATATTGTGGTTACTAACAAGGATGGAAAGCACCATATTTCCTACAGGGACGTAGTAATAACCGACTGGACACCAACGGTGAGACAGTACTAGACGGGAATTAAAGGAACCAACTATATGGAAGTAAAACTTAGTGTGCGGAGATACGATCCCGAGTCCACAAACACAGTATCCCACTACCAGGAATATCAGATGGAGATGGACGAAGCCTCTACAATTCTGGACGCCCTGATCCAAATCCGGGAGGATGTGGACGGTACACTCAGCCTGAGGTGCTCCTGCAGAAGTGCGATTTGCGGCTCCTGTGCGATGCGGGTTAATGGCGAAGCCGGATTGGCATGCAATACGAAAGTAATAGATGTTATTCCCTCTGATGGGACCCCAATCGTAGTAGAGCCAGCAGGCAATCTCCCCGTGATAAAAGATTTAGTTGTAGACTTTCAACCTTTTTGGAACCAGGTGAAGTCCGTCGAACCTTGGCTTCAACCTGCAGGCGAGGAGCCAGAGGCAGAATACCTAGCACCAGATGAGGACATGCTCCACCTGGCTGGTGTCGTCTCATGCATACTGTGTGGCGCGTGCGTTTCTGATTGTACCGTTCTGGAGGTAGATTCAAATTTCCTGGGACCTGCCGCATTAGCCAAAGCATATAGATTTGTTGGAGATCCAAGAGACGATGCGGATGCTAAAAGACTGGAAACCCTGAATCAGGAAGGTGGTGTCTGGGACTGCACTAGGTGCATGAAATGTGTGGAAGTGTGTCCGAAAGGAGTAGCTCCCATGGATAGAATTATGTCTCTGAGAGAGAAAGTAATGGATGCTGGGCATACAAACACAAACGGGGCACGACACGCAACAGCTTTCGTCGATTCAGTAAGGCATAGTGGCTGGCTGGATGAGCTCAAGCTCCCGATAAAAAGTTTCGGTATATTCAACCTGAAAGCCATGATAGGCCTGATCCCGTTAGCCATAAGATCTCAGAGGGCAGGAAAAGTACCTCCCCTAATTCACAAAAACATACCGGATGTTGAAAACGTACGTAAAATTTTCGATAAAGTTGAGAACAAAAAATGAAATATGCATTTTATCCAGGATGTGTGTCCAGAGGAGCATGCCCAGAACTTTATACAGCCACACTTGAAGTTTGCGACATCCTAGGAATAGAACTCGATGAAGATGCCTTGAAGTCGGCCTCATGTACTGGAGCCGGTGTGTTACAAGAGAAAAATCTTAGGCTCGGTGACACTTTGAATGCGCGTACTTTTGCAATGGCTGAAAAAGCAGGGCTTCCGTTGATGACAATTTGCAGTACATGTCAAGGGGTTATGTCGCAAGCCAACGAGCGCTTGGTGGCAGATCCCGAATACCTCGCATCAATCAATGAAGACCTCAAGGAAGAAGGTCTCGAATATAAGGGAACAATTAACCCAAAACATTTGCTTTGGATTATCGTCGAAGATCTCGGAATGGATTTTTTCAATTCCAAAGTGGTAAGAAAACTTGAAGGCTTAAAGTTAGCTCCTTTTTATGGATGCTATCTCGTTAGGCCCTCGGACGCGCTGGGGTTTAATGAAAATCCTGAACGGGAAACATCATTGGAATCAATCATTGAAGCCGTAGGAGCCGAAGTTGTGGATTTCCCAGGCAAATCCCTTTGCTGTGGATTCCCCATATTAACAATAAACCCTAAAAACTCGGTTAAGATGGTAGCCAATCACACCATTGACGCCAAGGATAGAGGTGCCGACGCAATGGTAACTCCATGCCCTCTTTGTCATTTGAACTTAGATGGGTATCAGCCGAATGCCTCTTCTACTGCAAAAAGAGATATTGATTTACCAATAATCCATCTCCCACAATTGGTAGGATTATCTCTTGGAATTGCTCCTGAAAAAATGCGCTTAAATAAACACATAGTTTCTACTAAAAAGCTTCTCTCAGAACTAGCAGTAGCGCCGTAGCCTGAAGAACCTTTCAAGGGACCAAACACCAGTCATGATTCGATATCTATGATTTAAGTGAAGCAATAAACACTGAGGCTATAAGCGCACAAATCGCCAAAGTCGCCATAGCTGCAGGCTGACCAAATCCCAAGGTCGCAGATACCATACCCCAGGAAAAGGGAGCTACAATGGCCGCTAGTCTGCCAGACATGGTGAACATTGCAAAATACTCACTCCTTCTTTGCGATGGAGCCATAGCCAACACTATAGGCCGTTCTGAAGCATAGAGTCCGGATAAAACCGTACCGCTAAACGATCCCACAAACCACCATAAACTTGAAGGCCATTTCATCAAAGGGATGGCCGCTGCAATTCCGAGTAACAGAACCCATCCCGCGATATTCGCTTTGAGGACAGTTGAGGCACCAATCTTATCAACAATCCAACCCCAAATAGCCCCCATTGGAATACCGGTGGCAATTCCAATGATAAGGATCATTTGGACCTCAGTCTCCGACATGTTTACCGTTTGCACTGCATATAAAACTGCAAAAGATGATGCAGCATTAACAGCCCACAAATACCAGAAACGGGATATCAGAAACCTTATCCAATCTGGATTGGTTGCAGAACGTTGAAAAGAACTCTTAATCTTCCTAAGTGTTTCACCAAGTACATCGGCAAATAAAGATCCATTAATGGATCCAACCTTATACCTCCCGACGGCAAGTAAAGGAACGGTAAAAAGAAGGGAACAAAAACCCATCAGCCTGAAAAGATTCACATGGCCACCGTCCTTCAACAGGAAAAGCGACAGCAGTACCGCAGTAATCGCACCGATATAACCCAGCCCTATCCCGACCCCACCAATTAATCCGGCATTGCCGTCCTTTGAGAGATCCCCTAAAAGGGCGTTATAAAAAATATTTGCCAATTGAATAGAAACGAGGGCTATAAGAATTAGTAAAAGCGACGAATTCATTCCCCATGTCCCTATCAACGTCGTACTAGCTGTCCAGCCTAGAGTTAACACTAATAGAAATGGCATTCTCCTCTTGAGTATGTCCGACAAAGAGCCCACCACGGGTGAGAGAAAAAAAACGACTGTCATAGCTATGGTTAGAGTGTAGCCTATCGTGGCGTCGTCTCCACCAGACTGACTTATAACCCACAGGGGAAATACCAAGCCAATAACTCCAGCCGAGAACATAGTGTTAGCCATATCGTAAATAACCCAAAAGGTTATTGTGAAAGGATTACGTTCAAGCTCAAGCATAGCCATATTAAGACACTATTACGACCTACGCGCAATCATACTAGACCTATATTCTGACACATAAATTTAGGAAGTGCGGTGGAAATCGAGTATCAATTTCTTAAAAGGCGAAAATCGGGGCGACTGGACTCGAACCAGCGACCTCCACGTCCCGAACGTGGCGCGCTACCAACTGCGCTACGCCCCGATTCCACTACCATTATGGACTACCTCAAAGAAATGAACTACCCAAGACAAACACAGTCATGAAATAGTCTTGTTAATTTAAAAGCTTCTGCGTAATCCTAAATAGATGCGTTCAATGCTTTGACCTACCTATGTCACTATTGTAAAATTCGCTAGTGAAAAAATGCACATAGCGAAGATTCTGGAGCAGCTGTGTGAATATATGAATCACTCAATTTCTGTCTAATACAAGGAAACCCCTAATGACCATAACTTACAAAGTGGTAGCACTTTTAAGTCTGGCTGTTTCCTTCCTACAGATTGCGCTTGGTGGCTTTGTCAGAGCATCTGAGTCTGGTCTAGGCTGTCCTGATTGGCCCTTATGCCACGGAAAGATTATCCCACCTTTTGAATTCCATACATTAATCGAATATTCTCATCGGCTAAATGGCTCACTTCTGGGAATCTTTGTAGCTGTCCTTTTGATTCTTTGCATAATGCGTTATAGGCGTGATAAACAACTTATGATGGCGAATTACACTGCCTTTACCTTGGTTGTAAGCGCAGGAATTCTGGGAGGAATAACTGTAATTACGGAATTAGCCTGGTGGATACGGCTCATTCATCTAGGAATTGCACAATTTCTAGCGGCGTGTCTCATGTATATTACTTACAAATTTGTTTTCGATAATCTTTCAAACAATTACAGCTACTTAGACCCCATTAGAGCCTGGAAATGGAAAAAAATATTATGTGTTTCCTTGGTGTTTTTGTTGATTGTCAGTGGATCATATATGGTAGGAGTAGGTGCTAGCTCATCCTGCAGTAGCTGGCCATTGTGTAAGGGGCTTTCAATTCCCGACGGTATATCCTACCAAGTACACATGGGACATAGGTATATTTCAGTTGTGACATTAGCATTTGTCGGATACATATCTATAGAGTTAATGATCCACGCCAAGGGAAATAAACTGATAAAAAGAGTTGCGCACTCAGCACTCGGTCTATTAGGAATTCAGATAATACTTGGTGCTGTCACGGTTTGGTCAGGATTTTCATCTCATATGAAAGTGACACACCTCACTGTAGCTACCTTGGTCTGGTTGTCTGTAATTTTAATGAGCCTAGTGGCTGACAAATCATTCTCTAAAAATGATCTGGTTAATAATGTGGCAGCAGGAAAATACGCTCAATGATTAACGGATACATAGCATTAACTAAGCCAAGGATCATATCTCTACTTTTAATAACAGCCTTGGGAGGACTGTTTTTGGCCTCTGGAGGATTTCCGGACCCCATAACTACGGTGGTGGTTCTGGTTGGAGGAAGTCTCGCTGCAGGAGGCGCGAACGCTATCAACCATTTCCTTGACCGTGATATTGACGTCAAGATGAGCAGAACTAGTCAGCGACCATTGGTCTCCGGTCAGGTATCCCCTGTACCAGCGTTAATATTTGGTATATTGCTAAATGTTGTAGCCTTTGCAATTCTATGGCAAATGGCGAACCTGATTAGTGCTTCATTGGCACTTATTGCGACTTTGTTTTACGTTTTCGTTTATACAATTGGACTCAAAAGGACAACACCGCAAAATATTGTTATTGGTGGTGCCGCTGGATCAATACCTCCTATGGTCGGCTGGGCAGCTGTAACTGGAAATATATTGGATCCTTCCCCCTTCTTATTATTTGCCATAATATTTTTCTGGACTCCTCCACACTTCTGGGCACTCTCTTTAATACTGAAGGATGACTACGAAGAGGCAGGTATCCCAATGCTACCTGTCGTAGCAGGGGTGCAAAGCACAAAAAAACAGATATTTGCATATACCTGGATATTATTGGCTTTGATGGTTGCTACAGTCTTACTCGCACCGGGACTCGGACTAATTTTCGGTATTACTTCTATCTCACTTACTTTTATTTTTATCGGATACACGTTACGGCTACTCAAACAAGACGGAATTGGCGTAGCAAGAGCCACTTATCTGTTCTCGCTAGCATATCTAGCGCTACTATTTATTGCGGTAATAATAGAAGGAATCCTCTAGTGAATCTCAATAGATCTATCGCCGCAAACGAAGAATCAGGGGATTTTCGCCTTGACGTTATCACTAATGGTTTGATAAATTTTGCAACTGGTGCCAGATATGGTAACTATGAAAAATAGAGGTGTATTCGGAAGCGTGTTTATAAATTCTTCCCGAACCCAAAAAATTGTCTTGTTGTTGATGTCGTTGGCTCTTTCAGTGCTAGCAGCTGGATGCTTTATCATCGACCCAAGTGCCAACCAGTCTACTTTTGAAGCGCTAGGTCCCGTTGCCGAGAGGCAACTGACAATATTCTGGTGGATCCTCATCGGCGGTGCCGTGGTTCTTGTTCTGGTCGGAGCGGCCTTAATATATTCCATTGTTAAATTTAGGCGACGGAGTGAAGAGGAAATACCCAAACAGGTACATGGAAACACTAGATTGGAACTGTTGTGGACCATAATCCCAGCAATTGTAGTCATAGGTTTTGCAATAGCCTCCATAGATACTTTGTTCTATTCCGCCAATGTCCCGAAAGACAGCGAAAAGACAATAACTTTGGAAGCAATTGGTCATCAGTGGTGGTTTGAGTTCAGATACCCATCCCCAAGTGGTCCCGAAAATGAAGTAGTAACAGCGAATGAAGTTTATATACCAGTTGGCATTCCAGTCAGAATAAACTTGGAGTCGGTAGACGTTATCCACAGCTTTTGGGTTCCGAAACTGGCTGGAAAAGTCGATATGGTTCCTTCAGAAGGGAATCATATGTGGTTTCAGGCGGACGAACCTGGCGAATTCTTTGGTCAGTGTGCTGAGTATTGTGGAACATCACACGCCAATATGAAATTCAAGGTCATTGCAGTAGAACCTGCTGAGTTCGACACATGGCTGTCTGACCAAGCCGCGCCAGCTTTGGAATCTGGAGACCCTCTAGCAAAAGAAGGTGCTGGGATATTCAAAGATGCGGGTTGCTCAGGATGCCACTCATTAAAAACTATCGCCAAAACTGGGTCAAAAGGCCGAGTAGGTCCCAATCTGGCCCATGTTGCATCTCGAAGAGATTTAGCCGCAGGCATGATGAATAACGCTGACGGCGCTGGCAACGTGAATGATGCCTACCTTCAAGAGAATCTACGAAAGTGGCTCGAAAACCCCTCAGACATAAAGCCTGGCAACTTAATGTCTAGTCAGGCCGCTGTGTATACAGATCCTAACAAAACCCTAACGGAGCGGCAGATATCTGCACTTGTCGCATATTTAACCAGTCTTAAGTGAGCGTATGTATGTATTTGCACATGATAAATTCGCTAAACTCGGAGGCACTTGAGTGAGTACGTTACCTTTGGCTATACCAAGACCAGTACATCCCTCTGGCTTGTGGAACTGGTTAACTACCATAGATCACAAAAAGATAGGTGTGCTGTA
>CEUS01284425.1_pt1 | contig 38034 bp, 29 predicted proteins | sample 427031 | NCBI WGS metagenome assembly CEUS01 (sample SAMEA2622837, study PRJEB7988) | marine metagenome | biome: marine biome (ENVO:00000447); feature: marine epipelagic mixed layer (ENVO:xxxxxxxxx); material: "saline water (ENVO:00002010), including plankton (ENVO:xxxxxxxx)" | depth 140 m | reverse complement strand
ACGATTTCAGCTCCATTGCTCTTAGTATATTCTGCTGTCTGTTGTAAGAAACCACGAATTATTTTGAAAAACGGAAATTGATAATATCTCCATCCTCAACCACGTATTCTTTGCCTTCAAGCCGAACTTCTCCATGCTCGCGGCACTCGTTAATTGAACCCCTTAAGAGAAGATCTTTGTATCGCACAACCTCTGCGCGGATAAACCCTTGTTGTATATCGCTGTGAATTTCTGCTGCCGCTTCCGGTGCCGAAGTTCCCTTCGGAATAGACCAGGCTCGGCATTCATCTTTTCCAACAGTAAAAAATGAAATATATCCAAGCAAGTCGTAGGTTGCTTGGATAACACGATCTAACCCAGTATCTTTTAAACCGAGATCTTCAAGAAAAAGCGGAGATTCATTAGGGTCCAGTTGAGATATTTCCAGTTCAATTTTTGCGAACACGGGGACCGCTTTTGTGGACTTCGAAGAAACTATTTCTGTGAGGTTTGTTAATTCGATAGCGTTGTCTGCTTGTTCGACGTCCGCTTCGTCTAGATTGATGATTAATAGTAGTGGTTTGGCAGACAGAAATTGAAAACCACGCAATGTTTTATATTCAAGTGTCTCGAATGATAATGTCCGGATAGGTTCTCCGTGTTCCAAGGCTTTTTTGCATTCACTGAGGATATTAAATTCCAGTTCTAAAGCTTTCGCTGCGCCTTTCTTTTTGTCCTTTTGGATTCTGTCGAGTCGACGTTCGGTGACAGCGAGATCGGCAAGTATAAGCTCGTCTTCCATGGTTCTGGCGTCGCGGTAGGGATCGATTGTTCCGGCAACATGGGGAACTTCCACTGCACGAAAGGCTCTCACCACATGCAGCAAGGCGTTCGCTTCTCGATAAGGTGTTACGTCGATTAGATTCTGTGGATTTGAAGCGCCAAGAATATCTGAAAATACAACTGTTGCGGGAACATTTTTTTCAGGGTTAAAAAGAGCATTTAAGCGGTCGAGTCTATTGTCTGGAACATCAGCAGTTCCTGTATTGGTTTCGTTTTTTCCGGATCTAGATTTTAGCGGTGCTCCAGATTTTCGAGAAAGCAGTTCAAATAAAGTTGTTTTTCCGGTACTCGGGAGTCCAATTAATCCTGCACTTAACATCAGTAATGTGCTCAGAACGGTTTAGGTTTAACACATCCTAGCATGCCATTTTCACAGAAACATTCGGCTCTGTAAGCTTTTAACGCCAAACATTTCAAGAATAGGCAGTTTTTGTCTAATTTTTGCGTTGACAAGTTGACTAAGCCAAGCCTAACATCGATGTGGACTATTGTGGGTTAATATGGAGTAAATAGGGTGCTTAGAGGAAATTTTGCCGCAAAGATAGATCAAAAGGGGCGACTTAAAATTCCTGCGGCTTTTCGTTCTGTGATCGACAAAAAATTTGGAGACTCAGTTTTTTTGACGAGTCTGACAGGGGAATCTGTACGCATTTATCCAATGTCTGTTTGGAATGATATCGAGGAAAAACTTACCAAGATTCCCTCTGCGCATCCGTCTCGAGCCAGATTCTTTGACCGTGTGAATTTTTTTGGTCAACCAGCACAGATTGACAAACAAGGGCGGGTTTCCGTGCACATTCTTTTACGTGAGACAGCCAGTATGGTAGGTGAGGTTTCTGTCTTTGGTCTCTACAACTATCTAGAGGTATGGAATTACGATCGAATTCGTGCCCGATTAGAACGTGATCCGTTTACCGATGAGGATGCACGTGCTTTAGCTGAGTTTGGTATTTAGAAATGTCTTTTGTAACGAACGGTTTAAAACATGAATCTGTCATGACGACTGAACTCGTGGCGATGTTTGATTTAAAACGTGGCGGACATTTTCTGGATTGCACAGTGGGAACCGGTGGTCATTCAAAGGCATTACTCAAAGCAGGAGCAAATCGAATTTTAGGGCTCGATCGTGACGAAGAGGTACTACCTTTAGCTGCGAGAACACTTGAGCATTGGAAAGACCATGTTGATCTAATTCATTCAGATTTTCGGAATTTTCAAACGGTGATGGACCAAAGACAATTATTGACCGTAGATGGCGCTCTCGCTGATTTAGGAATGTCATCTGTGCAATTGGACGCAGAAGGCCGTGGCTTTACTTTTCGTCGCGATGAGCCACTAGATATGAGAATGGATCGCTCGGTCGGCAAAACGGCCGCAGAGATCATTCAGGTGGCGTCAGAAAAAACTTTAGCGGATCTTATTTTCGAGTATGGCGAAGAAAGATATGCTCGCCGAATTGCTAGAGCGATAGTCGTTAACCGCGTTCGAGAGCCTCTTGTTTCAACAGGTCAGCTAGCAACACTAGTAAGAAAGGTAGTGCCGCGTCGTAAAGGCCAGAGGATTGATGCCGCGACACGTACATTTCAGGCTTTAAGAATCTGGGTCAATCAAGAATTAAGTGGACTGGACGTTTTTATCCGAGAGATTTTTCAAAAACTTCGTGTTGGGGCCAGATTGGTAGTTATTACTTTTCACTCTCTTGAAGATCGCATCATTAAACACACATTCCGTGATCTTGCGAAGTCAGGTGATGTTCCTTTAAGAATTCTAACCAAACGTCCTATTCGCCCAAGTTCTAATGAGGTGTCACAAAATCCAAGGGCAAGAAGCGCGAAATTGAGAGCTGCGGAGAAAGTTGCGTGAGTAATCAAAATTTTGAGAATGTCATAAAAAAGGACATTCGTAATAACCCAATTATTCGTGAGGTTGATCAAACCCGTCAACGTGAGATGTGGCGGTCTGTTGCCATTGGAGTATTTTTGGTTGTTGTTCTTATTTTTTCAGCTTGGCAACATTTTGAGTTACTTCAACACGGTTATTACATCGAAGAAATGCAGCAAGAGCGAGCTAGAGAACTGGAAATTAATCGTCATCTCCGGCTTGAGATCGAAACACTACAGTCCCTTGATCGGATCGAAAGAATTGCTACAGAACAACTTGATTTAGTTGCACCAACAGAGAGTGAAGCCATTGTTATAGAGCGTGTTGTTCCAGCCGCACAGCCGGATCAATCAATTGTTGCAATACGCCAGGAGAGTAATAGTGCTGATAGTCAGCGTCCCTAATCGTTGTTTAGGGAGTAAGAGTGATTAAGCGATTAAAGAACCGAGTTGCCGTGCCTCGACCTGGCCGGCAAAAAGTGACACGTCCGCAAGCGTGGCGTTCGACTATGCGGAGGAGGTTGTTAGTTGGAGGTGTGGTCTTTGCGGTATGGGCAATAGCAATTGAGGCGAGGTTGTCGTATCTCCAAATATCTCAGTACGACAAGTTGGTTTTAAGAGCAGAGCGGCAACAAAATAGGAGTGTTAAGACAGATCCCAAAAGAGGAGAAATTGTTGATAGAAAAGGTCGAGTTCTTGCTTATAGTGTTGACGCGGACACTATTTACGCTATTCCCACGGCTATAGACAATCCGACAACTGCTGCAATAGCGCTTTGTAAAGTTCTTATTGATTGTGATGAGACGAAAAAAAGCACGATTGAAAAACGGTTAGGACAGGAAAAGGCTTTTACCTACATTCAAAGGCGGGTAACTCCAGAAGAGGCTCGGCGTGTAGCGTCTTTAAATCTTGAAGGTGTGGGGTTTCTAAAAGAAAATCGTCGTTACTATCCTAACAAAGATTTGGCAGCTCATCTGCTCGGTTTCGTGGGAACTGATAATCAAGGTCTCAGTGGAATTGAGTTTAGATACGAAAAAGAAATTAGTGGTCGTCCTGGCAAGGTTCTAATTCAAACAGACGCAAAGCGTAGAGCCTTCGGACGGGTAGAACAGCCTCCTACAGCTGGAGCCGACGTTGAGCTAACTATAGATAAATATCTTCAACATATTGCTGAACGCGAATTAGCTTCTGCTGTACAGCTTCATAAGGCGTCTGGTGGAACCGTTGTCATGCTAGACCCTCATAGTGGTGACATATTAGCGATTGCTAACTCGCCAACATTTAATCCTAATGCCTTTGCAGAATCATCAAGTGTCGATCGGAGAAATCGTGCTGTCCAGGATGTCTATGAACCGGGTTCTACTTTTAAACTGGTCACCGCAGCCGCAGCATTTGAGGAAGGTTTAACAAATCGAAACGAGCTGTTTGATGTTAGTGCTGGAGAAATTCGTGTTGGCAATTCGATCACCAAGGACATGCACACCTATGGCGTAATTTCTTTTGAAGACGTGATAGTTTTATCGAGCAATGTAGGAGCTATCAAAGTAGGTTTACGTTTAGGATCTGAACGTTTTAGTAGATACGTAAGACGATTTGGTTTCGGGGAATCTATTTCTAGAGATTTGTCAGGAGAAAGTCCCGGCATTGTTCATAATCCAGCGAAAATTACAGAACTAGATCTCAAATCAATGTCAATGGGGTATGGAGTTTCTGTTACTCCTTTACAGATGGCTTCTGCCGCCAGTGCTGTGGCCAATGGAGGCGAACTGATCGAACCAAGAATCGTTCGTTCAATAATTAGCAACGGTATAAGAACTCCAGAAAGAAAACGCCGGGTCATTCGTCGTGCGATCACTCCAGAGACAGCCGCAGAATTAACTGAGATTATGGAAGCGGTTGTTGAGAGAGGAACGGCGAAACAGGCTCAGGTTTCTGGCTATACCGTAGCCGGGAAGACTGGCACTGCTGAAAAATTGGTAAATGGTCGTTACTCGAGCAGCCAACATTATGCGTCTTTCGTTGGTTTTGTTCCTTCGCGACAACCTGAACTAACAATCTTGGTTGTGATTGATGCTCCACAAAAGCCTTTGTATACAGGTGGTTCAGTGGCGGCGCCTGTTTTTCGACGAATTACTGAAGCGGCTCTTCGGCATTTGGCCATACCTCCAAGTATTGATGCCCCTTCTCCTCTTCTTGTTTCAACTGAGACTGCTAAGAATATTTCTCTCAGGCCAACAGGCACTCATCATATTTCAAAACCTTCTTCTGTAAACAATCAATCGTTCAAAAATGGACTTATGCCCGATTTGAAAGGTTTAAGCGCTCGTAAAGTTATCGAGGTACTTACGGAAGTTGGTCTAACGGCACGGTTAAACGGAAATGGTTTTGTGTTTAAACAAGATCCGAGCCCTGGGACAAGAGTAGAACGCGGTGAAGTGGCAGTAATTAATTTAATGCGATTTCAGCTAGAAAAATCCGGTGATGCACAGTAGCGATTTTATGACTATTACTGAACTATTTACTCGAGCTGGATTAGAAGATTGCTTAAGTTCGCATCTAAGTACTGTTAACGCCGAAGTTAGTCATGTTGCCTACGACTCACGAGAAATTAAATCTGGTGCAGTGTTTGTAGCGATTAAAGGTATTAAAAACGATGGCCTGAATTATGTTGGTGAGGCATTTGATCGTGGTGCCGTTGCCATTGTTTCTGAAGCACCAAGACCAAGAATATCCAATGTGCCATGGATTGAAGTTTCTAATGTTCGACAGATTCTTGCCAAACTTTCTGCAACCTTCTATGGAGATCCGAGTCAGAAACTGTTGATTGTTGGTACTACAGGAACGAATGGAAAAACTACGACCACATACTTGATCGAACAAGTTTTGGAAAGTGCTGGAATGAGCTGCGGGCGAATCAGTTCCGTTACGCATAGAGTGTCAAATCAAGAACAGGATGCGATACACACAACGCCAGAATCAAATGATTTACAGAGACTTTTAAGAGAGATGGTTGACCATAAGTGTAATGCTTGTGCGATGGAAGTGTCGTCGCATGCCTTGGCTCTCAGTCGTGTCGAAGCTGTGAAATTTAGTGCGGTTGCATTTACCAATCTGACAAGAGATCACCTTGATTTCCACGGAGATATGTCTAGTTACTTTTCTGTAAAAAAGCGTCTCTTTAAAATGATTGACGAGGAAGTTCCCGCTGTTATAAACGTTGATGATCCCTATGGCAAGCAACTCATAAGTGACGTCAATTCACCGGTTACTTATGGAATTAACACTTCAGCTGATGTAATGCCCTTACAAATGGAGTTGTCATCTGCAGGAATTGAACTTAACGTGAAGACACCCCGTGGTCCTCTCCAAATAAGTTCGAATCTCTTGGGTCAGGGAAACACTTACAATATCTTGGCAACCATAGCGCTAGGTTCTTCTCTTGGTATTCCTTTCCCTGCGATAAGAAAGGGAATTATGGGAGTCAAGAGTGTTCCAGGACGTATGCAGGTTGTCTCGTCAGAGAAAGATCCTGTAAAGGTCTTGGTTGACTTTGCCCATACTGATGATGCTTTGCGAAGTCTTCTCGAAACAGCCAGAAAACTTACGAACGGTCGGTTAATTACTGTTTTTGGTTGTGGTGGGGACAGGGATACTTCAAAACGCCCTTTGATGGGTGCAGTGGCTGGGCGCCTTTCAGATCTTGTTATTTTAACATCTGATAATCCTCGTTCAGAAGATCCGGGTTATATCACTAAAGAAGTTGAGCGGGGCTTGAGTGCTTGCTCGATTCCTTGGTTGATCATCTTGAGCCGGAGTGAAGCTATTCAACAATCAATTCAAGAGGCGAAACATGGAGATTTAGTTGTCATTGCCGGTAAGGGCCACGAGCGGCACCAAATAATAGGAGAAAAGTTTATGCCTTTTGATGATGCTTCTGTTGCTAGGGAGGCACTTGCGCTTCGAAGAGCTGGTGTTCGGGCAGGATGAGGGTCTATCTTGACGAAATTCAAGTCTTTGGTTTTCAGTGCAGCCGAGTTAGCAGAACAAAGCGAAGGGAGCTTAATACAAGGTCGCCCGGAAACAGTGATAGAGGGATTCTCTATAGACAGTCGGTCTGTCAAACAGGGAGATGTTTTTATTGCGATTAACGGGACACGATTCGATGGACACGAATTCGTCAACGAAAGCTTAAGGAGAGGAGCTGCGGGAATAATAATCAGCGATCAATCGGCAATACGAATCGACTGCAAAACATCGAAAGATTTTTTTGTGATTCTTGTGCGGGACACAACAAGGGCGTTACAAAAGCTGGGTAGGTATGTCAGACGTCGTTCGGGTTCGTGTGTCGTAGCTATTACGGGGAGTATGGGTAAGACAACAACAAAAGAGATGGCTGCCGCTCTTTTGGACGGTTCATGTCGAGTATTTCGTAGTGCTGGTAATTTAAATAATCACATAGGGGTGCCGTTGTCGCTTTTGGAATTGCGTAAGAAACCTGAGGTGGCAGTAATGGAATTGGGAATGAATCACGCGGGAGAAATTAGTGACCTTGTTTCAATTACTGAACCAGATTTTCGCGTTTGGACCAATGTCGCAGAGGTTCACTCAGCTTTTTTTAATTCGATAGAAGAGATTGCGGATGCAAAGGCAGAAATTCTTGAGGGGGCTTCATCAACAGGGCACCTTATTGCTAATGCAGGAGATTCTCGTGTGATGAATAGATCGAAGTCGTTTCCTGGGTCACTTACTACCTTTGGTGTTGAGCAATCTGCAGATGTATCAGCTCGTCAAGTACGTATGCTAGGTCTGGAAGGTATGGAGGCAAATATTGAGACTCCCGTTGGTTCACGTTTACTAAGGACGCCAATGGTGGGTTTTGGACATATGGACAATATTGTGGCGGCAATTGCTTTGGCACTGCAGTTTGATATTCCACTGGAGATACTCGTTAATCGAATTTCGAATTTCCTGCCTCAGGTAGGGAGAGGACAAATTATTAAGTTTGGAAAGGTGGCTGTTATTGATGACACTTACAACTCAAATCCTGTGGCTCTACAAGCTGCTCTCCAAGCAGTTGGATCTGACACAAAATGTTCTAGGCGGGTAGCGATTTTAGGAGAAATGTTGGAACTTGGAAAACGCTCTGAGTCTTTGCACGAAATGTGTGGAAGGACGGCAGTACGTTCTGGGTTTGAGAAGATTGTTTTGGTTGGCGGTGATTCAGTTCTCGCTTTAGCAAAAGGAGCTATTGCCGAAGGATTACCTCAAAAGAAGATTGAGATTTTTTCTACAAGCAAAGAAGCTGCCGAGTATGCGATGCAGATATTGCAGGATGGCGACGTGGTCCTTGTAAAGGGCTCAAGAGGTACGTCAATGGATCACATTGTCAATTGTATTACTAAAGCACAGGCGGAGTCATAAGTGTTCTATTACCTTCTTTATCCCCTGCGTGAACAGGTTTCATTACTCAATGTGATGCAGTACATCACGTTTCGTACTGCTGCCGCCAGCCTAACTGCGTTTGTGCTTATGTTGATGCTTGGACCTTGGGCGATTCGTGTTTTACGGAAGGCTCAAATAGGACAGATCATTAGGGACGATGGACCAGAAACTCATCATCCTAAAGCGGGAACTCCAACCATGGGTGGGGTTTTAATTTTAGGGGCTGCGTTGATACCTACACTTTGTTGGGTTGATTTGAGGAACTCATATGTTTGGGTTGCAATGTCTTCGACTCTGGCTTTTGGGGGAATTGGTTTTATAGATGATTATCTCAAAATCACTCGTGGGTCACATCACGGTCTTAAAGCGCGCTACAAACTTTTTTTACAGTTCGTGGTTGCTAGTGCAGTGGGTTTTTCCTTGCTTCTATTGACTGATTATGGACTTTACAACACACAGGTTGTGTTCCCGTTCTTTAAGGAATTACTGCCGGATATAGGTCTTCTATACGTACCATTTGCGATTTTGGTATTAGTCGGATCTTCAAACTCAGTCAATTTGACCGATGGTCTTGATGGTTTAGCCGTGAGCGTGTTTACGGTAGCAGCTGTTGCATTTACAGCTCTTGCCTATATCAGTGGACATGCTGTCTTTGCGGATTATCTTCTGCTGATTAGATTTCCTCCAGCAGCGGAGTTGACTGTATTTTGTGGCGCACTGGTTGGTGCAGGATTGGGTTTCCTCTGGTACAACTCCTACCCTGCAGATCTATTTATGGGAGATGTGGGTTCGTTGGCTTTAGGAGGGGCACTAGGAACCGTCGCTTTGTTAATCAAACAAGAGTTGTTGCTTCCTATTGTAGGTGCTGTATTTGTGATTGAGGCTATTTCAGTCATCATTCAGGTTGGTTATTTTAAATTGACCGGTCTTAGATTTTTTAAAATGGCGCCGCTTCATCATCACTGCGAACTGAGCGGTTGGAGCGAGCCTAAGGTAATAACACGATTTCTTATTCTTGCAGTTGTTTTTGCGCTGTTTAGTTTGACGACGTTGAAATTGAGATGAAAGAAGAAATTAATAGTCAGAATTTTTCGGTAGATAAAGTTCGTGCGTTAGTTCTTGGTGCTGGTCTTAGTGGATTAGCGGCCTCTGAATTACTCGCCAAGCGCGGAGCTTTTGTCACTCTCAGTGACACTCGAGAAACAATAGATGAATCAGGATTGATAGATGAGGTTGAAGTCGAAGTTGGGGGACATCGCCAAGAAACAGTAGAAGGCGCCGAACTTATTGTTCTAAGTCCAGGTATTTCACCGAAATTGTCTGTTTTGGATACTCCGAGAAAAAATGGTATTCCGATTATTAGTGAAGTGGAGCTTGCCTCACGGTGGATTCCTGGCCGCATTGTGGCTGTGACGGGAACCAAAGGAAAATCAACAACGAGTTACCTGATTGACAGAATTTTTAAAGAAGATGGAAAGTGCTCTGTTTTAGGCGGTAATGTAGGGGTTGCTCTCAGTAGTCAGGTTGAACAATCTAATTCAGACGTGATTCACGTTGTTGAAGTAAGTAGTTTTCAGCTCGAACTTACGACAGCATTTCATCCGTGGATTTCGGTTTTCTTGAATCTTTCCTGTGATCATTTAGATCGGCACGGCCATTTTGGTGAATATGCTGCGGCGAAAGCCAAAATTTTTTCTAACCAAACATCTAGTGACTCAATGGTCGTTAATGCAGACGATCCGAAAGTATTAGAACTTGCAAGTAAAGGTCAAGCCCGCACCGTCTTCTTTTCACTCAATTCTTCTATTAATGATGGTGTCAGTCTTCTAGAAAATTCAATTGTATATCGTTCAGGGGAAGAGACAGAAAAACTTTTACCTGCAGTTTCAATGAATTTACCGGGACGTCACATTCTTAATGACGTTTTGGCCGCTGCGGCTGTAGGAAAGATAGCTGGTGTTTCGCCTGATGCTCTTAAGAGAGCGGTTTCGTCATTTAGCGGTTTAGAGCACATTCTTGAACACGTTGGTCAATTTTTTGAAGTGCAATTTGTTAATGACTCAAAAGCTACAAACATAATGGCCGCGAAGGCGTCCATTGAATCATTTGACGAAAACCTCGTAGTGATTATGGGTGGACATTTTAAAGGCGGAAAACTGACGGATTTAGTTCCTGTACTCACATCTAAAGTAATAGCGCTAGTGGTCATTGGAGAATCTCGCGATCGTTTTGAATCTGAGTTAAGTGTCTTTGTTGATATTCGAAAGGCCCAAGATATGCACGAGGCTGTTCGGGTGGCGTTTAGTTTGATTAAACCAAAGGGTGTCGTATTGCTTGCACCTGCGTGCGCAAGCTTGGATATGTTCAGAGACTATCGAGAACGTGGGCGGATGTTTAAGGAGGAAGTGAAGTCGTTGTTAGAACAACTGTAAAGAGGTGAGTAGTGAACAGTCATCAGTTGAATCTTGAAGTTGTCAAGCTGGCCGCTGGGAGCGTAGGCCGCCCCGCCTACGAGGTTAGTGTGTTTACTTTTGAGACGACTGATGACTGTTCACTGCTCGCCAGTTCTATTGTTTATTTATCGGTTTGGAGTAGAGAAACCTTTAGTTAAAGATAATTCCTTTTTTTAGGAATAGAGACAAAGTATGGCTCGAAAATTAAAAGCGGACAAGTGGTTGTTTTTGTCCACGTTATTACTGGTTTGTTCAAGTGTAGTGATGGTTTACAGCGCCTCGGCGCCTCTTGCGATGGATCAATATTCCCAGCCGTATTTTTTCTTATTCAAACAGATAACTTGGGTAGGGCTAGGCGTTCTGCTTTTACTTTTGGCTTCCCAAGTCGACTACAGAAATCTTAAGCAGCCCGCTATCGTTTGGACGGTTCTAGGCATAGCTGTGTTGGCGCTGTTATTAGTTTTGACCCGGCCAGCAATAAATGGAACAAATCGCTGGTTCAATGTTGCCGGAATCGGTATTCAGCCTTCTGAGTTTGCGAAGCTCGCAGTGGTGTTTTTTGTCGCAGCGATGCTAGAGAAGCGGATGGATCGAATTAACGATGTTTCTTATACGCTTCTTCCGATTGCTGTGGCTGCTGGTGTTGTTACAGGTTTAATTTACTTGCAACCAGATTACGGGACTGCATTGACCCTCCTCTTGATCATCGGTGCGATGGTATTTGTGGCGGGTCTTAGCTATAGATACTTGGTTTGGGTTAGCGCGACGATGATTCCTTTGCTCTACATAGTCCTTATGAGTGCCGAATATAGACGTAGACGTTTATTGGCATTTTTGGATCCATGGGACGATCCGTTTGGAGATGGTTTTCAATTGATTCAATCACAGATCGCAGTTGGAACCGGCGGAGTGTTCGGAAAAGGTTTAATGGGAAGTGTTCAAAAATTGTCTTATCTTCCGTATCCGCATACTGACTTTATCTATGCTGTGATTTCTGAAGAGACAGGTTTAATCGGCGCGTCCGTCGTGCTTTTATGTTTTTGCGTCATCGCTTGGAGAGGTTTACGTGTCGCCGCACTTGCGCCGGATCGTTTTGGTTCACTAGTCGCAGTCGGGGTGACAACGATGGTGTCATTGCAAGCTTTTATAAATATCAGTGTAGTGCTTGGATTGATGCCTACAAAAGGGATCCCTTTACCTTTTGTAAGTATGGGGGGATCGTCTTTGTTAGTGAATCTACTTGGTATGGGTGTGTTGCTGAACATTTCACAACACGCCTCCTCAGATACTTGAGGATTAATAACGGTTGGGAGATTAATGCCAGAAATGGCAACAAAGAGAGTAAATGTAATGTTTGCAGGAGGTGGTACGGGCGGGCATCTGTTTCCTGGTATCGCTGTCGCACGTGAACTTACGAGACGTCATTCTCAAATAGAGGTGATTTTTGTTGGAAGTGGAAAACATTTGGAATCGAGAGTTTTGAGTAATGAGGGATTTATTGTGGAAAAGATTCGCACTTCTGGCTTGGTCGGAAAACGAATTTGGAATTTGATGCGAGGGCTAGTTTTAATTCCGGTAAGTTTTTTTGATTCGGCCGTTGTACTTTATCAGCGATGTCCAAAGATAGTGGTTGGACTAGGCGGATACAGTTCTGGACCTGTTTTAATGCTGGCCTCCTTGTGTGGGTTTCCTACGATATTGTTAGAACAAAACATTGTTCCTGGATTGACCAACCGATTGTTATCACGTCTGGTTAGTATTGCGGTAGTGTCATCAAAGTTCGCCTTACGATATTTTCCAAGAAACGGTTTAGTTTGCGGCAATCCCGTTAGGGATTCTTTTTTTAAGGCACCAAGATCAGAGTATTCGCCGTCCGTCGCTCGTATTTTGATTCTTGGAGGGTCGCAGGGTTCACACGCTATCAATAAGGCCATGCTTGAGGCTGCTTCAATATTAGCTAGATGTTCCAGGCCTATTCATGTCACCCACCAGACTGGAATAAAAGATGTCAATTTCGTCGCAGATGGATATCGGGCGGTCGGTTTAAATGCGCATGTAGATACATTCTTCGATGATGTTGATCGAAGGATGGCTGAAGCCGATCTTGTTGTTTGTAGAGCAGGTGCGATGACATTAGCTGAATTGGCGGCTTCTGGTAGGCCGGCAATTTTAATACCTTTACCTAATGCGACACATGATCATCAGTATCAGAACGCTGTTGCTGTTGTTAAAGAAGGAGGAGCAGAGCTGATAGAGCAAAAGAAACTTTCAGGCTCATTATTAGGGAATCGTATTGTGGCGCTTGCAACAGATGACGAGTACAGGTCGTCTCTCGCGACAGCCAGTCGAAACCTGGCAAGACCAGATGCGACTACGAATGTTGTTGATTGTATGGAGCAATATATTCCATTGGGGGATCAAGGGCTCCATGGCAAGGTACAAAAACGTTAAGTAGATGAAGTCCCAATCAATTTTTCCCGATTCGATAAAGCGGGTTCATTTTGTGGGTGTTGGAGGCATCGGTATGAGTGGGATAGCCGAAGTGGTTTTAGGTTTGGGTTATGAGGTCAGTGGTTCGGATCTCTGTGCTTCAAACTTAACTGATCGGCTGAAGACTTTAGGAATAAAATTTAACGAAGGACATGATGCCTGCAACGTCAACAACGCAGATCTTGTAGTGATTTCTGCAGCCGTGCCTTCTGATAACCCAGAGCGACTCGAAGCCGAAAATAGAGGAATTCCTATTGTTCCTCGCGGTGATATGCTGGCTGAACTTACGAAACTTAAGAGAAGTGTTGCGGTTGTCGGTTCACATGGAAAAACGACAACGGCCGCGATGATCGCTTGTATGCTTAATTTCGAGGGTTTAGATCCCACGTTCATTATTGGTGGAAAAATGCGTGCGTTCGGGAGCAATGCGAAATTAGGGGAAGGTCCTTTTATCGTGGTCGAAGCTGATGAAAGTGATCGTTCTTTTCTTCAACTATCTCCTGATATTGCTGTGTTGACAAATTTAGATGAAGAACATCTTGATGCTTACACGAGCATGGAAGATCTAGAAGCCTCGTTTCTGAAGTTTGCGTATTCTGTTAATTCAAAAGGTTGCTCAGTAATTTGTTGGGATGACCAACGGCTGCAAGCTATAGGCTCTGCGATGAGCGCAAAAATTTTAACTTATGGAATTGAAAATACTAAGTCAAAAATATTTGCCGATCAAATAGAGCTCGGTCCATTGAATTCTCGGGCACAGGTACGTATTCGCGATAAAGACGGACTAGATGAATTTGAACTCAAATTAGCTGTTCCGGGACGCCATAACATTCAAAATGCTTTGGCAGCGATTTGTGTTGGACATTATCTTGGTATTTCAACTGAAAATATAATCAGTGCTTTAGAAGAGTTTCATGGTGCTGATAGACGATTCGAAGTGATTGGTGAAGTTGATGGCATAACGATTATTGATGACTACGGGCATCACCCTACCGAGATTAAAGCCGTTATTGAGACGGCGCGTCTGCGATCTCCTTCCCGATTAAAAGTAGTCTTTCAGCCACATCGGTACAGTAGAACTGCACGTTTAACTGAACAATTTGGATCATCTCTTTCGCTAGCTGATGATGTGATATTGACAGAAATATATTCGGCAAGTGAAGAAACTATTCCAGGAGTGTCGGCGGAAATCATTGCTGCAGCGATTAGAAATACAGGGGCCGTGTCCGTCAATATTTTGGATAGCTTTGAGAAAATCATTGAGACCCTGGTGGTGGATTCCCATCCAGGAGATTTAATTATTACGCTTGGCGCAGGTTCGATTAGTTCGCTTCCAAGAGAGCTTCTAAAGGCATTGGTTGCCTCTAGGAAAGGAAAGCCTTGATGGCTGTTTACCTCCCGGCCGATCGCCGGTTTCGTCGTGCACAGATCAAGCCGGTGCGCCGCAAGCGAAACAAAGAATTAAGACGCAATGTTTTAAATGTTCTATTGCTTTTGATCTTAGTTATGGGTGGATTAAGAGCCGCACCGCTGATTGTGCATGATGTGTCTATGTTTAGGATTGATAATATTTCAATCTCAGGAAATCAGTACTTGTCGAATGGAGAGATTCTTTCATTAGTGAGTGAATTTCAAGATAAAAATATATTTAAGGTTAATTTAAATCTTGGACGAGAGCATCTGTTAGCTTCTAGTTGGGTGAAGACGGCAACGCTTAGACGAGTGTTTCCATCTACGATAGAAATTAATATTAAAGAAAGATTGCCCATTGGGCTCGCAAGATTCGATGCACTGCTTTATCTGATCGACTCGGAAGGAATTGTTATCGAAGAGTACGGTCCAGCATTTTCTTCTTTCAAGCTTCCAATTGTCGATGGATTACAAATAGGTGCGAAAAATAATGAAGTAGATTCAGGGCGAGCGAGTCTTCTTGTAGATGTCATTAAACAGTTAGAGTCAGAATCTGTCTTAGCGAATCGTGTTTCGCAGATAGACGTCAGTAATCCTCATAATGTGGTGGTTCTACTTAACGATGATTCAACATTTTTGCATTTAGGAACAGATAGGTATGCAGAGCGAATTGATGAGTATCTTGAACTGCTGCCGACAATTCGGGCTCGGGTAAATGATATTGACTATGTTGACATGAGATTTGACCAGCGTGTTTATGTTCGCCCGGCTGAATCTTTGAATTGAAAAGAAATGATCTAGACGGAGGATGCGTGGCGCGTAGGGAACAACATTTTGTGGGTCTCGATGTGGGCACTTCGAAGATTGTGGCTGTTGTTGGTGAGGTTTTGGATGAAGGAGGCCTTGCTATTATCGGTTTTGGTCATGCGGAGTCGAATGGTATTCGCAAAGGTATTGTCGTCAATTTAGAGGCAGCGGTCGAATCTATTAAAAAAGCAATTGAAGAGGCAGAAGTAACAGCTGGTGTAGAGATTGAGTCGGTGTACTTGGGTTTATCTGGAGCACATGTTAAAGCATTTAACAGTCGAGGAGTTGTAGCTGTTGCAGGAAAAGAAAGAGAAATTACTCGTGAAGATGTCCGGAGGGCGATTGATGCCGCCAAGGCGGTTTCATTACCTGCGGGACGAGAGATCATTCACGTGTTACCTCAAGATTTTGTTGTTGATGAACAGGATGAGATCGGTGCACCCATAGGAATGACCGGCGCGAGACTTGAGGTTAACGTACACGTTGTTACTGGCAGTGCATCTTCGACGCAAAATATTATTGCTTGTGTTAATCGTTCCGGGGTGTCGGTTATTGAAACTGTTCTTGAACAGTTGGCTGCTGCAGAGTCTGTCCTTACTGTTGATGAAAAAGAACTAGGTGTTGCCTTGGTCGACATAGGTGGAGGGACGACAGATTATGCAATTTTTGAACGTGGAAGTCTTTGGCATACTGGCGTGTTAGCTTTGGGAGGCGATCATTTTACAAACGACGTTGCTGTTAAATTACGAACGCCAATTCCAGATGCAGAGAAGACTAAGCGACGATTTGGATGTTCGCTTACATCATTAGTTGATGAACAAGAAACGATCGAAGTAGCAAGTGTTGGTGGACGACAGCCACGCGTCATACCGAAAAGGTTGTTGTCTGAGGTCCTTCAGCCAAGAGCGGAAGAAATATTTCATCAACTATGGGACGAGATTAGAAATGCTGGTTACGACCGTTCGCTTCATTCGGGAATTGTGCTTACTGGAGGCGGAGGGATTTTGGACGGGATGGAAGAGATTGCTGAGCAGATATTTGATCTTCCTGTCAGACGAGGGTGTCCATTAGGTGTGGGCGGGCTCTCAGATCATGTGAAAAATCCAGCTTTTGCGACTGCAGTTGGACTGGTGATGTACGCCCAACGAAATCAAATGAGTGAGCAAGAAAACTTTGAGGGCATCGGTGTCTTTAATCAAGTTAGTGCACGTGTCAGAAGCCTTTTTAAGGACTTCTTTTAAAGCAGAACCAGGAGGAAAATATTCATGGCCAAAACCAAAGATAAATCAACTAAAGAACATTACGCCATGGACAATAGTTTTCGGTTGACATTGGATAGTAATGTTCGTCCCGGTGCAAGGATCAAAGTTATTGGGGTTGGTGGAGGTGGGAGTAATGCTGTTAATCGTATGGTGACGGCAGGGCTTGACGGTATTGAGTTCATTGTTGCAAATACAGATATGCAAGCTTTGTCACAGAGTTCAGCCCCGGTTCGCTTACAAATTGGTGCGAAATTAACAAAAGGACTTGGTGCGGGTGCTGACCCTTCCATCGGTCGGCAGGCCGCCCTAGAAGATACAGAGCAATTGATTCTGGCGTTAGATGGTGCAGATATGGTTTTTGTCACCACTGGCTTAGGAGGTGGAACAGGAACCGGAGCTGCTCCTGTCATAGCCAATCTCGCGAGTGAATTAGGCGCCTTAACGGTTGGTGTTGTGACAAAGCCATTTGTATTTGAAGGCAAACGTCGAGGAGAACAGGCGACCCAAGGTCTTAAAGAGTTGAGAGAATGCGTTGATACAGTGATAACAATACCAAATGAACGCTTGCTTGTTAGTATCGATAAAACTACAAGTTTAACCAGCGCCTTCACTAAAGCTGACGATGTTTTGTATCAGGCTGTACAAGGCATTTCTGATCTTATCTTGATGCCTGGGCTAATCAATCTCGATTTCGCTGATGTGACTACCATTATGTCTGGAATGGGTTTGGCAATTATGGGAACTGGTACTGGTAGTGGAACAAGTCGAGCAATAGATGCAGCAAAACTTGCAATTTCGAGTCCGCTTCTAGAGGATGCGTCGGTTGATGGAGCTCGCGGGGTCGTCGTTAATATTACCGGTGGAAATGATTTAACTATGATAGAAGTAAGTGAGGCTACAACGGTAATTCAAGATGCGGCACATGAAGACGCTAATATTATATTTGGTGCAGTAGTCGATCCTTCTATGGATGGCCAAATAAAAATTACTGTAATAGCTACTGGATTTGATCAACGTCAGTCTCTAGAGAAATCAGTCTCTGAATTGTCAGGTTCTGCTAATACTCCCGTTGACCTTGAAACTTATGCTGGTTGGACGCATGATAAATCGATAGAAAAAGTGCCTTCTGTTGCTTTGGCCCGTCGGAGAGTTATCGAGCTCCCTTCCTCTACGGGTAGCCGGATTGCACAAACACTTGAAAAAAAAGAGGAAGCAAATAAACCAAGTTTTCTTAGACAAACTAGTAATTAAAAAAAGTCTAAGATGAATTGTCTGCAGGATTCTCTGAATCTGGAAAGCTTCTGATCTTTATTAAATTGTTAATGCAGCCCAAAATTGTCTAAGAGATAAAAATGACCTCAGCGAGAGCCCAATCTCCAGAGTGAGTGATACTCATTACAGAACGAGTCGCACCGATCGAACCAAATACTTCAAGAGCCTTTCCATGAAAAAATAAAGCAGGTGGTCCTGAGTCTCTGATGACCTCAATATCTCTCCAAAGAACGCCTTGTGAGCGACCAGTTCCTAATGCCTTCATTGCCGCTTCTTTAGCTGCAAACCTGCCAGCCAAATGTTGTGCGGGATGTTTTCTTTTAAGGCTATATGTTAGTTCCTCATTAGTAAAGATGCGCTTGCAAAATCGGTCTCCGTATTGTTTTAAGAGACTATCTATGCGACTTATTGATTCAATATCTATTCCTATTGACAAAACGGTTCCCTTTAAACCTTTTATCTGATCATCAACGATGGGTGTTGATGTTTCACTATGAGGTGAAGTATCAGAACCTAGCGGAAGACTTATTTCATCCATTGCTTCATTGGCCAATCGATCTGCAAAAGAATTTTTCTCCCGAGGAATGTGTTGAAATTCAACTAAATCTAGCTCGCCAACAAGAGTTATAGCTTTATCGTAAAGAGGTTTAAGATTGGGGTGCTTGACTTTAAAATGTCCTGTCATTTGTTTCACAAGCAACTGCGAATCAGATCTTACAATCACATTGGTGAAGTTGTTTTCCTGCAAATAACTTAATGCCGCTAACAGGCCTTCGTACTCCGCTACATTATTTGTGGCGATTCCGACCGCACCCTTAATTTCTTCGATTATTGAGCCATCTTGATTTTCAATTCTTGCGCCATAGCCAGATGGACCAGGGTTTCCTCTGGAACCACCGTCGATATAGGCCACGACAAGATTTTGTTTCACTTCGTTTCCTTAATATCAGAGACTACCTCTTGGTCTTCGAAGTAAAGAATCCTTTGACAACTTTCACATTGAATTAGTTGATTGTTTAATCGGATATCGTTAAAGAGTTGTGGGCGAAGCCTAACTTGACAACATGAGCAACGGCCCTCTCGAGCTTGAGCTACGGCTATGCCAGACCTACTTTTTGAGACTGTTTCAAACAATGAGACAACGCGGTGTTCTAGACTGCTAACTAGTTCGTTTCGTTCGTGTTCAAGAGCTTTCAGGTCTTTTTCAAATGCAGCTTTTTCTTTTTCAATCTTTTTTTGCTCGTTCTCGACGATGGTTTTCTCTTTGGTTAGAAGAATTTGAAATTGTTCGAGCTCAGAATTAAAAGTATCAGTTTCGAGCATGCGTTCCAGTAGATTGTCCTCAATACTTTTGACTTCTTTTTCAGCATTTGAAATTTCACCAAGCATGGCTTTATAAATGTCGTTGGTTTTAACTTCCATTAGTTGCTGTTTCAGGCGGGACAGGCGTGTGTTAACCTCGGCGAGTTCATTTTCTTCTTGTTGTCTAACTTTTTTGTGTTCTGTAAGTCGTCCTGTAGCTTCTTCGACCTTACTTGAACATTCGTGTAGACGGGAGACTAGGGCGGATTCCAAGTTTGGTAGTTCCGCAATGTTCGTCCGTATCAATTCTACTGAAGTTTCCAATTTTTGAAGGGCGATCAAATGTTGTAGTTCTAAAAGCATTTATTTTTCTTTATAAAATAAAAAACCCCGCGAACGCGGGGTTGATGAAAGAAACGTGCCTCAAGTAATTGAATAGGGTTTGAGAAGCCCATTTTCTTGCGTGAGGACGAATTAAGTAAGTCATAAAAAATGTGTTGATTTATAAAAGCATCAGATCCTAGCACGGTTCAGAAATCTTAGTGAAGTAACTTTGAAAAAGATTGGTGGGCCCACCAGGATTCGAACCTGGGACAAGCCGGTTATGAGCCGGCGGCTCTGACCGCTGAGCTATGGGCCCTGCATTTAAGCATTTCCTTCAAGAAATGTCTTGAGTTTTCGACTTCGCGACGGATGACGTAATTTCCGAAGAGCTTTAGCTTCTATTTGGCGAATTCTTTCTCTTGTTACGGCAAAATCCTGACCAACTTCTTCAAGTGTGTGCTCGCTGCCCTCTCCTACACCAAAACGCATCTTAATAACCTTTTCTTCCCGAGGAGTTAGCGTTTGAAGAACTGATTTCGTTTGTTCTTGAAGATCTAAAGTAATAAAGGCTTCTGCAGGTGATACTATTTGTTGATCTTCGATGAAATCTCCAAGATGGCTGTCTTCCTCTTCTCCAACAGGAGTTTCAAGAGAGATGGGTTCCTGTGCAATTTTTAAGACTTTTCTGACCTTGCCTACGGGAACTTCCATTCTTGCGGCTATTTCCTCAGATGTGGGTTCTCGTCCAATTTCCTGGACCAAGGCTCTAGAAGTTCGGACGAGTTTATTAATGGTTTCTATCATATGAACCGGTATTCTGATCGTCCTTGCCTGATCCGCGATTGCCCTAGTTATTGCCTGGCGGATCCACCATGTTGCATAAGTTGAGAATTTGTAGCCGCGTTGATATTCAAATTTGTCAACGGCTTTCATTAATCCAATATTGCCTTCTTGGATAAGATCGAGAAACTGTAGACCGCGATTTGTATATTTTTTAGCAATAGAGACGACCAATCTTAAGTTCGCCTCTACCAATTCTACTTTAGCTTGTTCGGCTTCGGTCTCCCCCCGCACAATTGTTAAAAGCATTCGATTAATCTTGTCAGGATTCGCTTCCAATACATTAGATCTGTTTTTTAGTTCACTTTTCAATTCACGTAATTTCTGGTTTATGAGCCGACGGTCGGTTTCCTTTAGAGTACCGCGCTTTTCCTTTGTTGTTATCTGACAGTTGAAAAGTTCTATTTCTCGACGTATTCGTTGCACGCCTTCAGCCGCATCTTTAATAAGGCGAATAAGTTGACGTTTAACGGGTTCTGTAAATTCAATGTCTCTTATTAATCTTGATAGTTCAACCTCAGCACGTAAATGGCGCCATTGGTATCGACGGTACCGGCGTTTGTCACGTTTAGTAATTCCAGATAGTTTGGTGTCAGTTTTTTCGACTTCATCGTATTTTAAATTCACTTGGTCAATTTGATTCAAGAGTTTTTTTCCGCGATTAGCAAGGTGTGAATCGCTGACTTCGTCATCTTGAAATGTGACAAGTTCACGAACGGTTCGCTCGCCGCGTCGAAGCTGTTCACCTAAAGTGATGATAATTCTCGCAGTTGTTGCTGTACGCGAGATCGTCTTTATGACTGATTTTTTTCCTTTTTCTATACGCTTTGCAATTTCAACCTCACCCTCACGTGTTAGCAAGGGAACGGTGCCCATCTCACGCAAGTACATTCTGACCGGGTCATTGCTTTTCTCTAGTGCACTGGGATTTAAGTTCAGTGTTGCTTCGTCGTTTCCTTCAGGGTTGCGTTCTAGAGGTTTTTCTTCTCGGTATTTTTGATCAGAATCAATGACCTCTATGCCTGCATTGCTGAGCAGGCTAAAGAATTCGTCCAAGTCCTCTGAGGATGTTAACTCAGGTGGCAATGTGTCATTCACTTCATCGTAAAGGAGGTACCCTTTCTCCTTTCCGATGTCTATGAGTGTCTTAATCTCGTCGTATTTGTTTTCAATCGACAAGAGCCCCTCCTTAGTTTTAGCTTCCCAGAGTGTTACATCTTAACGTTTTATGCCCCTAGAGCTTCAATACGTTGCAATATATCTTTTTTTTGTTCCCAAAGATTTTCTATTTCCTCGAGAGCATCCGGCGTTCCCAGCTGCTGCTTATGATCGATCTGATTTTGAAGTTCTGCGCGTTCACGTTCGTATCGAAGGCGCCGAAGTTCCATCGCGCAGTCTCGTGCGCTTGCCGGAGATTCGTTCAGTAAACCAATTTGCTTTGTTAGAGCGATTTCAGCCGAATTCAAGCGCTCAAGTAATGTTTTTGAAACGTTGCCGGCTGGCCATTCAGCTAGCGTATGGGCTGTCTTAAGAATAGTTTCTGTTGCAAGACCGACGAAGTCTGCTGGTTCGGTGTTTAACAAAACGTCTTGAGCTTTCTTAGTGTCTTGCATGATGGCCCAGATTAAACCTTTTTCTGCGGTAGTAATAGTTTTGCCAATTGATTCAGCAGTTGAGTCGTCAAGTTTTGTGCGTTTAGAAATAGCGGCATTTCGAATTTCTGCACGGATTACGTCTTCCATAATACGAGCTTTATGTGCAACTCTATCGCCAAACTGATCTCTCGTTGCAGCATCAGGGATACTCGCTGCTATGCTTAGCATCTCATCGAGAAACATTCTTCGTTGTCCGTCATTTGATAGGTCATGTTTTAGTGAACCACGATCTAGGACATATTCGAGGTATGGTTTTGATTCTTTCAACTGTTCAATGTATTTTTGGCTTCCATGTTTTTGAATATAGGTGTCTGGATCTTCTCCAGGTGGAAGCCCTGTCACATTGACCTGAAGTTGTTCAGCGAGCAAAAGTTCACCCGAACGTGTGGTTGCGGCCTGACCGGCAGTATCAGGGTCAAAACTAATGATTACTTTTGATGCGAACCGTCTAAGTAATCGAGCCTGTTGCTGGGTCACAGCTGTTCCGCATGTTGCCACAACAGTATTTATACCGGCTTGTATAGCTTGTGCAAAATCAAAATAACCTTCGACCATTACGGAGTAACCCAAGCGCTTAATGTCTGACTTGCTGAGATGTAAACCGTATAAAGTTCTACGTTTTGTGTAAAGTGGTGTTTCCGGTGAATTAAGATATTTAGGTTGTTGTCCATTCTCTAAAGCTCTTCCGCCGAATGCAATGACCGACCCGGTATCTCTACAAATTGGAATCATTAGTCGGTTTCTAAAACGATCAACAACAGACTTATTGTCTCTTTGGATAACCAGTCCACTAGTAAGCAATAAGTCTAATGATTGCCCTGCATCGAGAAGATGTTTTGTTAAGCTGTCTCGTTTTGCAGGAGCGAATCCGATTCCCAGACGTGAGATGGTATCGGCAAAGATACCTCTTTTCGACAAATACTGGACCGCACGTTTTCCGTTGGGAGTCTTAAGTTGTTCTTTAAAAAATGTCGCCGCCAATTCATGTACTTTTATTAAGGCTTCACGCTGGGCTGTGGCAACGCTTTCTTCCTTGGTCTGATCTAAATCAGGAACCTGCAAACCTACTTTCTCGGCAAGTAGTAGAACAGAGTCGCTGAAGTTCATTTTCTCATTTAATTCCACAAACTTTACAACGTCGCCTCCAATTCCACATCCGAAGCAATGGAAAAATCCTTTTTCTTGATTCACATGAAATGAAGGTGTTTTTTCAGAATGAAATGGACATAATCCTTTGTACGAATTTCCAGTCTTCTTGAGCGGAACCGTATCTTGCACTACACGGACTATATCGGCGTGTTCTTTTAGATCTTCGATAAAACTTTGAGGAAAGCGTCCCACTTTCATTCCTTTAATTGAATTATCGTTACTCCAGCACCGCCCTCTTCGGGTCGGCCAGCTCCAAATCGATCAACTTGTGGATGTTCTTTAAGAAATGTTGCAATTGATTGCCGCAAAATACCTTTTCCATGTCCGTGTACAACACGCACTTGTCTGAGGTCACATAGAATTGAGTCGTCCAAGTATTTTTCAGTGCGTAACAGTGCCTCATCAACATTGCAACCGATCACATTAAGTTCGGAAGATGGTTTCTCCGACGACAGCGACTTTATCGTGATCTTGCCTTTTTTTTTCTGGTCTTTTTCGTTTGTTAATATTCTTATGTCAGATAAATGTACTTGAATTCGTTTTCCATTAACTTCTACCGAGGCTTCCATAGCGTTTAGCTTTCTGACGTACCCGTTGAGGCCTAGACTTAACACAAAAACCTTTGCATTAATCTCTGGTTTGTGTCGGCTTAATTTATCAGATATTACTTCTTTATTTAAAGACAGGGCTTCTTTACTGGAAAGCTTTGCATCTAATGCTGATTTCTGAATGGTTGATCTTGTGTCTGCCCTTAAAACTCCTGTATCACCTGTCGTCAACGGTTTATTTCCTAACGAAACGCGTCGAGTCGCTCTAGATTCCATTTCCGATGCGCGGTCTCGTAATTCTTCAAGGACAGCGTCGATTTGACTATTTGCCAACTGGACATGACGGTCTATCTGATCATCAAGTTTTGCCCCAGCGTTGTTTAATTGTTTGTCCAAAATTTCTCTATCTTGAGCCAGTTTCGTATTTAGTGTTTTAAGACGTTCTTGTTCAATTGCTAACTGTTTTTTCTGCGCTGCGACTATTTTGGTGTCTTGTTCAATTTTTGCTAAATGGTCGGCTAGTTGGGTTTCTCGAGACTCTCTTTTTTTTCGTGCTGCTTCTATAACTGAATTTGGAATGCCGAGTCGTTCGGCGATCTCAAGAGATAGGCTGCGACCTGGTGTTCCGTAGTTCAGGAGGTAATTTGGACTGAATGTTTTAGAATCAAAACCAAAACCTGCACAAGTCACATCGTCATTCGTCACAGCATATGTTTTTAATATTTCATTATGCGTTGTAGCTATCACGAGTGCGCCTTTTTGAAGAAAATGGTCGACGAGTGCGGCTCCCAGCGCGCCTCCTTCTATTGGTTCAGTTCCGGTTCCACTTTCATCTAAGAGGATCAACGTTGGAAGTTTTATGTTTTTGTCCATTGAAACTAAATTTTTAATGTGTCCAGAAAAAGTAGATAAGCTAGCGCTGATCGATTGTTCGTCTCCTATATCGGTAAAGACGTTCTTAAAAGCAGTGATTCTAGAACCAGGTGCTGCTGGTACGTGTAATCCACAAAGAGCCATCAAAGTAAGTAAGCCAGACGTTTTAAGCGCAACCGTTTTTCCACCAGTATTAGGTCCAGTGATAATTAAGGCAGAATGGGGAGGGGTGACGTGTATATCGACTGGAACTGGAGCGGTGGCAGTTTTCTTGCTTTCTGGCAATGCATCTAGCGTGTTTTGGACTTTTGGGAGCAGTAGTGGGTGGCGAGCTTGTTTAAAATCTATAAGCGGTTCTTTGGTTATAGTTGGTGCGATTCCATCAACTAAATTAGAAAATGATGCACGCGCTTGTATGATATCGATTGTAATGGCGGCAGTAACTATGTTTCTGACGTCCATAGGTCGTCTACGAAATAAATCACTGAGCGATAACAAAATCCGCTGTATTTCTGTTTTTTCATTTTCCTGCAGAGCGACTATTTCATTGTTTATGTCGACTGTGCTTAAGGGTTCAAGGAAAAAGCTCGATCCACTACCGGAGCTTCCATGAATAATTCCCGGTATTGAATTGCGATGTTCATTTTTAATAATTAGAACGTATCGACCTTCTCGTTCAGTAACAATTTTGTCCTGTAGATATTTTGAGGTGGCTTTTCCCCGCAGATAAGAATTCAAGGTTGCTCGAAGTCGACTTACCTGTTTGGAAAGTTTTTCTCTGATATGACGGAGAGCAGTTGACCCTTCATCTACGATTTCATTTTTGTTATTAATCTTTTTTCGAATGGCTGAAATTTCCTCTTCGAATGAATGACAATTTTCTACTGTGGCGAGTAGTTTAGGAAACGGACCGTCTTTAGCATGTCTAATGTTGTGAATGACAATCGTCATAGACGCAAAAAAATCTGCCAAACTACGCAATTGTTTCGCTTCAAGAGGGAGCGCTTCTATAGCTAATCTTGTCAAAATGGTATCGAGATCAGAAGAAGACTCAATTAAAATCGGCCCATTTAATTTTTGATATTCGACACCTTCTGTGGTTTCTGCAAGTGCAGTTTCTACACTACGGATATTATCAAGTGGGCAGAGAGATTCTAGCCGTGCTGCACCGAGCGGAGTCAGTGCCAACCGGCAGACAACATCAACGATCTTGTCAAACTCAAGCGAGCGGAGTGCACCTTCGTGCATGGGAGGAAAAACAATTTATCATGAACGAAGCTTTGTAGCCAGTTACTTCAGTCGAAATAATCACTTAAGGTGATTAATTGAACTAGCCACAGTGGCAGCTCCAAAGCCGTTATCAATATTAACGACTGAGATTCCAGACGAGCAACTATTGAGCATTCCTAGTAAGGCAGTTATTCCGCCAAAGTTGGTGCCGTACCCAACACTAGTCGGAACGGCAACAACCGGTACGTCAACAAGGCCACCGATGACACTTGGTAATGCGCCCTCCATGCCTGCAACCGCAACAATGGCCCTAGCATTTCGCAGCCGTTCTTGTTCAGCCAGAAGTCTGTGAAGTCCTGCCACGCCAACGTCATATAAAGTGTCTACCTTGTTTCCGAGAATCTCAGCGGTGACTTTCGCTTCTTCAGCCACTGTTAAATCTGATGTGCCCGCCGCTGCGATCACTATCGTGCCCACTCCTGTAACGCGGTGATCTTTTCTATATGAGATGGTTTTAGCGGTAAGGTTAAATTGTGCTTCTGGTACGAGTTCTTTAACATGAGAAAATGTGGTCTCGTCGGTTCTTGTGACTAGAAGTGCGTGACCTTTGGCTACGATTGTGTCTGCAATCGCCGCTACTTGTTTAGGGGTTTTTCCAGCACCATAAATAACTTCTGGAAAACCCTGTCGCAATGAACGGTGATGATCAACTCTGGCGAAACCAAGATTTTCAAATGGTATTCGGCGGAGCATTTCTGAAACCTCTTCTGCTCCTTGCGTTACAGAAGTTTCATTATCCTTAATAGATTGCAGGAGTTTTATTATTTGATCTTGATTCATGCTGAAAGATTTTTTAGTGTGCCATTAATTGACTTGATGCAACTTGAACTGTATTTTCATCATACGAGTGTTTTCTATCGAACCTGCTGTCTCTGCTTCAATCGAATCCATTTTCTTGGCTTCTTACTTTCTCATCATAGTGTGTCTGAGCATTTATGGCATTCATCGATGCTACTTACTTTACCTCTATAGGGGAATTAAGCCTCATAAAAATTCTGTTTCCAAAAATCAAGAACAGTATCCCCTTGTCACAGTGCAATTGCCCGTTTACAACGAGATGTACGTTGTTGAACGTTTAATAGATGCTGCTGCGAACCTAGATTATCCACGAGATCGGTTAGAAATACAGGTGTTGGATGATTCAACAGATAAAACAAGCATGATTGTTGCTCGATCGGTGAAACGTTGGGCGCTGCGAGGTATATCAATCGTGCAATTGCATCGTAAAGAGCGAGTTGGCTTTAAGGCGGGCGCTCTTGAACAGGGATTGCGTCGCGCATCTGGGGAGCTTGTCGCGATTTTTGACGCTGATTTTGTTCCGACTTCAGATTTTCTGAAAAGAGTTGTTCCGGAATTTAAAGACGCTCGTGTTGGGATGGTGCAGGCGCGATGGGGACACATTAACGATACGTATTCCTTACTCACACGTGTTCAGGCGATTTTTCTTGATGCACACTTTGTGTTGGAACATGGCGCTCGATATTTTGGAAAATGTTTTTTTAATTTTAATGGAACGGCTGGTATGTGGCGAAGGAGCGCCATTGAGCAGTCTGGAGGATGGCAACACGATACTCTAACGGAAGATCTCGACCTCAGTTACCGGTCTCAGTTGGAGGGCTGGAAATTTGTTTTTCTTCAAGATCTAGTAGTGCCCGCTGAAATTCCAGTGGAGATGAACGCTTTCAAGGTGCAACAGTACCGTTGGGCAAAAGGTTCGGTGCAAACTTGTCTCAAGATATTACCGTCGTTATTTCAATCTGCTATCCCTCTTAGAGTAAAGATTGAATCCTTCTTCCATTTGACTGCAAATTTCAATTATCCGCTACTCTTAATATTGTCTCTACTCCTGGTTCCAGCTCTAGTGGTGAGATCGCCGGAAGAGATAGAAGGTGTTTGGTTCGTTGATATCATCTTTTTTTATCTTACGACTGTTTCGATGTTCAATTTCTATTTGAATAGCCAGAAAGCTATCCGGCCAGATTGGTTGTCAAGGTTACGCTGCATTCCACTCTCCATGGCTGTAGGAATTGGTCTATCGGTTAACAATACCCTTGCAGTATTTGACGGATTATTTGGGCAGACGCACCGTTTTGTCCGTACTCCTAAGTACGGCATTATGGATGCCACAGATCACTGGGCGGACAAAAATTATCGCAGGTCAGCTTTCTGTCAGCCTCTTGTAGAATTGACTTTGGGTATTTATTTCACTGCAGGTGTGATTTATGCGATCTCGAAAGGGATGTTTGTGACCGTTCCATTCCTTGCTATTTTCCAGATCGGGTTTTTGTATGTAGGCGTTATATCTATTTTGCAGCAGTGTAATCTTACTGCATTAAATTTTTCGCCACGCCTGAGAACGAATCAGTAGCTCAGTGACTTCTGGTGACTGGATTGGCTTACGAGGTGTATAGTCAAGAACAACTGACATAGTCTTGAGAATCTAATAATGCAAAGAATGAAATACCGACAACCGGAGTTGATCTCAGATGATCGAACAGACAAAACCCAATAGCGGGCTTGAAGGTGTTAATGCGACATCATCTGCGATCTGTTATTTAGATGGAACAGAAGGGGTGCTTGCATATTGTGGTTTAAATATTCATGAACTTGCTAAGTATGCGACATTTGAAGAAGTTTGTTTTTTATTATGGACTAGGCGTCTTCCTACACGTTTAGAACTTGGTGATTTGAAAACCGATCTTGGTAAGGGTCGGGTTTTAACAGAACCAATGCGTCGAATGATTCGTTTGTTGCCTCCTTCGGACGCGATGAGTTCACTGAGAACGCTTGTTTCGGCGTTGTCCCATTTTGACCATGAGTCTGAAACAGTATCCTCGGATGCACAGTATAGAAAAGCAATTAAAATAACCGCACAAATCAGCACGGTAGTTGCAGCTTATGGTCGTCTTTTGAAGGGTTTAAGCCCAGTTGAGCCTGATCCTACGCTTGGTCATGCAGCAAATTTTTTATGGATGCTTAATGGTGAACGGCCAAGCGATGTTGAAGCCAAAGCTTTTGATATTGCCTTGATACTGCATGCAGATCATGAATTAAACGCTTCGACATTTGCTGCACGTGTAACAGCTGCGACCTTAAGTGATCTCTATTCATCTGTTGTGTCGGGTATTGGAGCACTTAAGGGTCCACTTCACGGTGGAGCGAACGCCGAGGTCATGAAAATGTTAGAGGCTATTGGTGAGGATGCTACCGACGAACGCGTTGATAGTTTCATTAGAGATCTTTTGTCAAAGAAGGTAAAGATCCCTGGCTTTGGTCATAGGGTCTATCGAACAGAGGATCCCCGTGCAACTCACTTGCGTGTTATGTCACGTGAAGTTGGTGAACGAACAGGACGAACACGTTGGTTCGAAATTTCAGAACGTATCGAGAAGCTTATGAAAGAAGAGAAAAAAATTGATGCGAATGTTGATTTTTATTCGGCATCGACCTACGCATTACTCGGTATTGAAACAGAGCTTTTTACACCAATTTTTGCAGTTAGTCGAATTGCGGGATGGACAGCGCATATACTGGAACAGTACGCCAATAACCGGTTAATTCGGCCGCGGGCAGAATATATTGGTCCAACCTATCCGCAGCAGTTTGTGCAGATAGGTTCTCGTTAATTATGGCATCGTGACAGATTGCTGATTTACCTCGATGGAACATCAAAGCATTCGAAATTTTTCCATTATCGCTCATATTGATCACGGCAAATCCACTCTTGCTGATCGGTTTCTTGAGGTCACTGGTGCTTTAAGACCACGTGAGATGGAGGCTCAAGTTCTTGACAGTATGGATTTGGAACGGGAACGAGGAATTACTATCAAAGCCCATTCTGTCAGGCTAAATTACAATTCTCAAGACGGAAACAGTTACATATTGAATCTTATTGATACCCCTGGCCATGTTGATTTTTCTTATGAAGTAACGAGGTCTCTGTCAGCTTGTGAAGGTGCTCTGCTTTTAGTGGACGCATCTCAAGGTGTCGAAGCTCAGACCGTAGCTAATGCTTACTTGGCGGTAGAGCACAATCTTGAAATTATTCCTGTCATTAACAAAATTGATCTTCCTGGTGCACAGGCTGATCAGGCCGCGAGACAGATTGAGGATCTTGTAGGTTTGGATGCTTCTAGTGCGATTAGGGCGAGTGCGAAGGAAGGTACAGGAATAAAAGAAATTCTCGAAGCAGTGGTTCAGACTGTGCCTCCTCCAACCGGGGATGTTACGCAACCTCTGAAGGCGTTGGTTTTTGATTCTTGGTATGACGCTTATCGTGGGGTCATTGTTCTTATTCGTGTTGTGGATGGAGTGCTTAGAGCAGGCATGAAGATACAGTTGATGGCAGAAAATCTTCAATACGAAGTTGAACAAGTTGGTGTGTTTTCACCAAAACCTATTCCAACTCAGACGCTTTCTGTAGGAGAGGTTGGTTTTGTGATTGCGGGAATCAAACGCGTAGGAGACGCCAAGATAGGTGACACTATCACAGACGTTGCCAAACCTACCCAAAAGCCTTTCCCAGGTTTTCAAGAGCTTAAGCCAATGGTTTTTGCTGGTCTATATCCTGTAGAGGGACACGAATATCCTCAGCTTCGTGAAGCTCTAGACAAGCTTAGATTAAATGATTCCTCATTCTTTTTTGAACCGGAAACCTCCACTGCTCTCGGATTTGGCTTTCGATGTGGATTCTTAGGTTTGCTGCATATGGAAATTGTGCAAGAGCGCCTTGAACGTGAGTTTAATATGGATCTTGTTACGACGGCTCCCGGAGTACTTTACCGAGTCACAACAACTAATGGAGATATTGTAGAAATTGATAGTCCGGCAAAATTACCCCCAACAGCGAGTATCGGAAAACTTGAAGAGCCAATTATTACGGCTACGATTTTCGCTCCATCTGAAAATGTAGGGGCAATATTACAGCTTTGTCAGGATAAACGAGGTGTTCAGAAAAACCTTGAATACAATGCGTCTAATCGAGTCATGATTTCCTATGAATTACCTTTTAATGAGGTTGTATTGGATTTTTATGATCGATTAAAAACAATTTCTAGAGGATATGCGTCGCTTGATTATCAAGTTACGGGTTATTGGGAATCTCCTTTGGTACGTTTGGACCTTCTCGTCAATGGTGAATCGGTGGATGCGTTGTCAGTTATAGTGCATCAGGAGATGGCCTATGAACGAGGCAGGGCACTTGCGAGCAAGATGCGTGAACTTATTCCTCGCCAAATGTTTGAAGTCGCGATTCAAGCGACAATTGGAACGCGCGTCATTGCCCGCGAAACTGTTCGAGCCTTGCGTAAAAATGTCTTGGCGAAATGTTATGGCGGTGACATTACTCGAAAACGAAAATTGTTAGAGCGACAAAAAGAAGGTAAACGTAGAATGAAAAAGGTCGGCCGCGTAGATATTCCGCAGGAAGCATTTTTGGCGGTTCTGAAAATTGGTGACGAGTAACGATGGCATCCTTTCATAAATCGACGACCCGTGAATATTTTGAATCAATTGTAATTGCCGTTATTTTGGCTTTGTTTATCCGAACATGGGTTGTTCAGGCATTTAAAATACCTACCGGTTCGATGGAAAGGAATCTATTGGTTGGTGATCACTTGCTGGTCAACAAATTTGTGTTTGGGCCTATTGAGAACGACGTTGAATATCGTGTGTTACCGGTCGATAAGGTTAAACGAGGCGATGTTGTTGTTTTTAAATTTCCTGAAGAACCGGAGCGAGATTTCATAAAACGGGTGATTGGTTTACCTGGAGAGCAACTAGAAATTCGTCGCAAAGAGATTTACATCGACGGTATGCTTATAAATGAGCCGTATCTTGAGAACCAAGTGCCGTCACTGTTACCAACGGAAACGCCTATAGAACGACGTGATAATTTTGGGCCCATAAAAATTCCAGATGGGCATTACTTTGTGTTGGGTGATAATCGCGACAACTCACAGGATAGTCGTTTCTGGGGACCGTTACCCCACACACATCTAAAGGGTAGGGCTTTGGTGTTGTACTGGTCAATTCAGGCGAATCAGAAACCAATTTTGCATGAACCAGGTTTTGTTCCGGCGATCAGGCGTTTTGTTGCAAGGACGAGGGATGTGTTTTCAGGAACGCGCTGGAGCAGAATCTTTCGCCAGATTGAATGAATCGTTTTTTTGTTCACAAGTGCGGCATACCTTCGTAGTTCAGGGCGCCGGCCGTGTTCCAAAAATTGCCTTACCGACTCTTACGATAGTGGCTCCTTCTTCAATCGCGACCTCAAAGTCATTACTCATGCCCATGGATAATTCATGAAGCAACGAACTTGGTATGCCTTCTACCACCAATTCGTCTCTAAAAATCCGAAGGTCTCTGAAGTGATGACGCGTATGTTCTGGTTCTCTTGACCAAGGGGGTATTGTCATCAGGCCCTTCACGATTACCTGTTGGCAATTGAGACTTGCCTTTAATATTTTTCGACAGATTTCTACTGAGGCACCATGTTTTGATAGCTCATTCGAAAGATTAACTTGCACCAGTACGTTCGGCTGGCAATTGTGAATTAATGCTAGACGCTCAAGACGGTTTAGCAGTTCCAGGCTGTCCACTGAGTGAATCCATGCGAATGAGTTTATGGCTTTGACTACTTTGTTTGATTGAAGATGTCCAATTAGGTGCCACGTAACTTTTTGTAGGTCGCGTAGTTTTGGAATTTTCTCTAACGCTTCTTGTACCTTGTTTTCTCCGAGGTCTGTTAAACCAGCAGCATGGGCTGCTTTGATATGTGTCAGAGGGAATGTTTTTGAGACTGCAACTAATCGAACTGTCTGGGGGTCACGCCCAACACGTGCGCACGCGTTTTCAATGCGCTGATGAACAGCGAAACAGTTATTTGTAATTCGATGAAGAAGTTGAATTTCAGTCATGGATTCGTCAGGGACGACAGTTTCTAAAAAATTTTTCAACTTCAAACAAGTCGTCTGTAATTGTCGCCGGCGGTAAGCTGGCAAGGAATCTTCGTCCGTAATACTTGGTATGCAATCGGCTGTCGAAGAGGGCCATTACTCCGCGGTCAGACCGGTGACGAATTAAGCGCCCAAGACCTTGAAGCAAAGTCAGTGTTGCGAGGGGTACTTGATAGTCAGAAAAGGCATTGCCACCCGTTTCTTCAATTAAATCCATTCTTGCGGCTGTAATGGGATCGGAAGGAGACGCGAAAGGAAGTTTGTCAATTACTACACAACTCAGTGCGTCGCCAGATACGTCAACACCTTGCCAAAAACTTGAAGTTGCGAGTAGGACAGCCTGCGGTGTCGAACGAAATTCTCTTAAGAGCACTGTTCGAGGAGCTGTGCCTTGTACCAAAAGTGGGTAAGGTAAATTATTTTCTAATTGGTGGTGAACCTCCCGAAGATTGGCATAGCTAGTAAAAAGAACGAACGCCCTACCTTTAGTAATCTGCAGCAATTTAGATAGTTCTTCAGCCATTTTTTGTGAGAAATCTTGATTTCTTGGATCTGGAATGTTGCGCGGAAGAAACATAATTGCCTGTTCAGAAAAATCAAATTCAGAGGGCAATCTGAGTTCGATGGCTTCTTCGATACCGAGCCGACTTCGGAGATAGTCAAAAGTTCCTTCTACTGTTAGAGTGGCTGAGGTGAAGATTGCTCCTGTGGTACGGTGTAGCAGTAATTGATTTACGATGTGCGATACATCTATAGGTGATGCTCGTAGAAAGATACCGTTTCGTCTACGCTCTAAGAAGTAAACATAGTCTGTATTGGTTGCGCTCATTAGAAATAAAAGTTGTTCATTAAACTCTGTTAGTTTTCTAACGAGTGCTTTTATTTCTTCAGTGGTCTCTCTTAATTGACATAGGTGTTCTATAAGGTTCTCCAAAGAGACAGACAGTTCACGAGCGGCTTTAGACGCTGGAGACAACGTGTCTCCGGTCACTCTTGTACGGTCTTTGTTTTTGACTGCCGACAACAGAACGCTAAAGAATACCTGTCCGCATTTAGAGAATTCCTCGAATTTGACTGTTGAGTAACCGGAGCTGTCGAATTTTTGGTCATTCTCAGCGGTAAAAAATCGGCGCCCATCTCTCGCAAGGTCTTCGAAGCGATAATTACTAATTACTACGCCGAAATATTGGGTTGCCACATCTTCAAGCTGATGTGCTTCGTCTACTACTACATAACTGTATGAGGGAATGACTTCTCCGTAAACACTTTGTCGGACTGAGGCATCGGCACACAGAAGATGATGGTTCACAATAACTAAGTCTGACTCCATAGCGTTTTGTTTCATTTTGGTAATAAAACACTCTTCATAGCTTGGACATTCGGTCCCTATACAATTTTCTGAGGTTGCTGCGATCTTGTTCCAGAGTGGAAATTCATCTGGAAGGTCTTCGATTTCAGAACGATCGCCTGTTTCTGTTTGAATTGCCCATTCTGCGATTTCTTCAATATAGGAGTTGTCATCTAAATTTAAATCAACGTCTTCTTGAACATCCTTGAATCTATGCAAGCATAGATAGTTCGCCCGACCTTTCATGTAGGTTGCAGTAAACGGGATTTTCAGAACATCACGCAGAGCTGGGAGATCTTTGTGAAAGATTTGGTCTTGAAGGTTCTTCGTGCCAGTGGAGATTATTATCCGACGACGGCTTAAAATGGCAGGTACTAGGTAAGCTAATGTTTTTCCAGTTCCGGTTCCAGCTTCCACGAGTAGGACTCCACCGTCAGAAAATATTTGTTCCGCAGCAGCGGCCATTGCCTGTTGGCTGGGGCGAGGTTCGAAGTCTGGCATCGTTTCAGCTAAGGGGCCATCGTCGCTGAATGCTTTTTGAACAAGAAATTTGACTTCAACTTCTTCTGATGTACTCACGGTATTTTGCGAGGTTGATAAAGGCTAAGTTTCAGGATAGAGAGGGAATTGTTTACAGAGCGTTTCCACTTCGGTGCGGATCGTATCAGCCACCTGTAGATCTTCTGGAGAATTTAATACCCGGCTAATTAGTTCTCCAATTTGCTCCATCTCTACCTCCTTCATTCCTCTGGTTGTCAGAGCAGGGGTGCCAAGTCTGATCCCGCTTGCAATCATTGGCGGATTTTCGTCAAAAGGAATTGTGTTTTTGTTTACTGTAATGCCTGCGTTCTCTAATGCTGTTTCTGCTATTTTCCCTGTTAATCCTTTTGAAAAGACATCAACTAGTACAAGATGATTGTCAGTCCCGCCACTTACTAATCGAAAACCTGCCATTTCTAAAGATCTTCCGAGCTGTTTCGCATTTGCAATAACCTGTTTTTGATAGGAGACAAAGTCCGGTTCAGCTGCTTCTTTAAAGCACACCGCCTTCGCTGCAATGATGTGCATTAATGGCCCACCTTGCACGCCTGGAAATAATGCTCTATTTATTTTTTTTACGTGCTCTTCTCGGCATAATATTAATCCTCCCCGAGGTCCCCGAAGAGTTTTGTGTGTCGTTGTAGTAACGAAATCAGAAAATGGGACTGGTGAAGGATGAACTCCAGCTGCGACGAGACCCGCGATGTGCGCCATGTCAGTAACCATGACGGCACCAACTTCTTTGGCTACCTCACTAATTAAGGAGAAATCAATAACACGTGGATAAGCACTTGCACCAACCATGATTAACTTAGGTTTGTGTTGTCGCGCGAGTTCTGCTAATCGACTGTAATCGATTTGCTCCGTTTCTTTACTAACACCGTAAGGGACAATGTTATACAGCTGTCCTGAAAAATTAAGCGGATGACCGTGGGTCAAGTGTCCGCCATGAGCCAGATCCATGCCGAGCACTGTGTCTCCGGGCTTAAGTAGTGAAAAATAAACTGCCATATTCGCCTGCGCTCCAGAATGTGGCTGGACATTAGCGTGATCGGCACCGAAAAGATCCTTGGCGCGATCAATTGCAAGTGTTTCAGCGATGTCAACGAATTCACATCCACCGTAATATCGTTTTCCAGGATAACCTTCAGCATATTTGTTCGTGAGGACAGATCCCATTGTTTCTAAGACTGCTGCGCTCACAAAATTTTCGGATGCGATCAGTTCCAGACCGGTGTTCTGTCGGTTTCTTTCTTTTAGTAAAACCTGATTGATTTCCTCGTCGGTTTCCACAATCGTTTTCTGGAGGATGTTATTTTCACAGGAAGAAGTCTTTGTCATGTTTATTCCTTGCGAGTCTTTTGTTTAACTGAACCAACTGTTTTCAATGTCATCAATTTTGTCAAGACGACGTAAATGGCGTCCTCCTTCAAATGAAGTTGATAAAAACGCATCAACTATTTCAAGTGCGCGATCCGTAGACAGATTTCTCGCGCCGAGTGCTAAAACGTTAGCGTTGTTATGTTGTCTTGCTAATCGTGCCGTTGAAGTATCTGCAACTGGTGCCGCGCGAATACCCTTTACCTTGTTAGCGGTAATGGCCATGCCGATTCCACTGCCGCAGATTAAAATGCCGAAGTCGTTGATACCGGACGAGACGCTTTGGGCTACTTGTAACGCGTAGTCTGGATAGTCGACAGATTCTTCAGATGTGGTTCCAAAATCTTGATACGCCACATTCTGTTTGTCTAAAAATTCTTTAAGTCTTACCTTAAGAGTAATTCCGGCGTGGTCAGCGCCTAGAGCAACACGCATGAGTAAATTCTACTATAGGGTTGGCCGGCCGTCGTTCTGGCTTGCATATGGCCCGTGATATAGTCAGAGTTGTTAAGAAAATATCGGTCTTGGTTATGTGTGTTGGTTGAGTCTAAGGAGTAGTTCCGATGGTTGAAAATTCGACTAGTGAAAAGTCCCATTATGGTAATGCCTATCCAAATTCTCGCCGTGTTTACGTGTCTGAGGGAAATGTTAGTGTTCCGATGCGGCAAGTAGCACTCTCCGATGGTGAACCGCCTGTGCTGCTCTACGACACGAGTGGACCACGTGAATCAGAATCGATCGATGGGCTCCCACAGGTTCGACGCGATTGGGTGTTAGAAAGAGGAAATGTTACGGAATTACCCGTTGATGTGCACAGAACGGATACAAATATTTTCCCTAGTCGTTCAGCCTTAAAGGGAACGGGTGGTATTACTCAGATGTATCATGCAAAAAAGGGTGTTGTCACTAAAGAGATGGAATATATAGCCCTTCGGGAAGGGTTCGATGCAGATTTTGTTAGGTCAGAGGTTGCGAGTGGGCGAGCCATCATTCCATCGAACATCAATCACCCTGAACTTGAACCGATGGCGATTGGGCGAAAATTTCTTGTCAAGATAAATGCAAACATTGGAAATTCTGCGGTTAGTTCATCGATAGAAGAGGAAGTAGAAAAACTTCGATGGGCAACGTTGTGGGGTGCCGATACTGTCATGGATTTATCTACGGGTGACAATATTGCAGAAACGCGTGAATGGATCCTTAGAAACTCTCCGGTTCCAATTGGAACTGTCCCCATTTATCAGGCTCTTGAAAAAGTAGGAGGTCGTCCAGAAGATCTTACTTGGGAGATTTATCGAGACACTTTAATAGAGCAGGCTGAGCAGGGCGTGGACTATTTTACGGTTCACGCGGGTGTCCTGTTGTCTTATATACCCACGACGGCTAAACGGCTTACAGGTATTGTATCGCGTGGAGGGTCAATCATTGCAAAATGGTGTCTGGCACATCATGAGGAGAACTTCATGTACACGCATTTTGAAGATATTTGTGACATCATGCGTGCGTACGATGTTTCTTTTTCGCTTGGTGATGGACTTCGTCCGGGTTCAATTGCCGACGCCAATGATGAGGCACAATTTGCCGAGCTTCGTACACAAGGTGAATTGACTGAAATTGCGTGGCGTTATGACGTTCAGGTCATGAATGAAGGCCCAGGTCACGTTCCGATGCACCTTATTAAAGAAAATATGGACAAACAACTTGAATGGTGTCACGAGGCCCCATTTTATACGCTCGGACCGTTAACGACTGATGTCGCACCTGGTTATGACCACGTAACTTCTGCGATTGGTGCTGCAATGATTGGTTGGTACGGGACTGCAATGTTGTGTTATGTAACACCTAAGGAACATCTAGGCCTTCCTGATAAAGAGGATGTTAAGGCTGGTGTTGTGAGTTATAAAATTGCGGCACACGCAGCTGATCTCGCTAAAGGTCACCCAAGCGCCCAATCTTGGGATAATGCGCTTTCAAAGGCACGCTTTGAATTT